>LSQX01275386.1_pt1 | contig 40233 bp, 28 predicted proteins | sample 654561 | NCBI WGS metagenome assembly LSQX01 (sample SAMN04489861, study PRJNA283612) | anaerobic digester metagenome | isolation source: 4 biogas reactors fed with cattle manure at either 37C or 55C with and... | place: Denmark: Kongens Lyngby | collected 2014 | reverse complement strand
CTCGTCCAGGATCAGCAGCCGGGGTCTGTGCAGGATCGCCTGCGCAAGCCCCACGCGCTGCTTCATGCCGAGGGAGTATTTTTTGACCTTCTCCCGGATGCGGTTTTCCATCCCGACCAGCGCCACTGCTTCCCGGATTCGCTCCCGCGACACATTGCCGTGTAGCCGCGCGTACATTTCCAGGTTGACCTGTCCGGATAGGTCCTTGTACATTTCGGGGTTTTCGACGATCCCGCCGAGCTGGGCCATCGCCTTCTCGTAGTCCTTGCGCAAGTCGCAACCCCCGATTCGGATCGTGCCCGCGTCCGGTGCAAGAAAACCCATCACCATTTTGATCGTGGTGGTTTTGCCCGCGCCGTTGGGGCCCAAAAACCCGAACACTTCGCCTGGCAGCACGTCGAACGAGATGTCGTCGATCACCTTGCGCCGGCCAAACCGCTTGTCCAGATTCCGGATGCTGAGTATGGCGTCCATGGGATTCGCCTCCTGTCCGCTCTCGCGGCTCATTTGAAACCCGGGGCGGGATAACCGCCGTAGTCCTCTTTTTCATACTGCCAGGCGGTGGGTTTGTTCAACTGCGCATAGACGACCCGCCAGACACCGTCTTCTTTTTGGAGGATGACTGTGTCAGCCATGTCTTCCGCGTAAATGCCCTGCCGTCCCGCGACCTCCAGCCGCGTGCGGACGGTCAGGGAGACGGTCGCCCGGCCCGTATCAAACAGGATGTCCTCGACCTTCAAGATTTCTTTTGTATACGAAAGAAACACGTCCTGACCGGCCGCTTGCTTCGCGAGATTCTCGCGCATGCGCCCGACCAGCGGATCGACGATCGCGTCATGGTCGATGTACCACCCCTCGATGACGTCCGCCTGGGCATCGGCAAACGCCGCCAGTTCTGCCGCCGGCATCGTGGGATGGGCAGTCCGGTACACCTCGGGGAGCTGCGACCAGACCAACTCGGCCTCGAGATACGCGGCCGCCTTGTCACGGAGTACCGGCAGGTCGTCCCGCCGGGAAGCACCGAGCCAGGACAGGTAGACCACAATCCCGATCAGGATCAGAAGGGTCAGGACCAGCCCTCGGTTGATTTTTCGAATCCAGTTCATACAAGCCTCCGCACCCGGCATTTCCCGGGCAGCGCCTCGATCGCGTCCGGTTGGGAAACGCGCCACCGGACCGATGGGTACTTGGTCAGTGTAGCATGCCGATAACAGGCCTTACAACCAAACCGGCTCCGGACCCCTCCCGGCTTTTTGCAGTCCGGAGACGAAACCCTTACAATTCCTTCCAAGAGGGTGAAAACGCGCCGCCGATAAGCTGTCTGCCATTCCCTCCAGCCGATCTTTCCCATAGACTGGTACAAAAGGAGCGTGGCTGACCCATGGGTAAAAATTCGTTATCCCAAACCTTGCGCGCAAACCGGCACTGGTGGCTCTTGCTGTACGTGCCTTTCTACCTCACCTGGTTCTTTGTGCTGGAACGGTTGATCACGTCGGACTATTGGGTATGCTATCTCCCGATCGACGATGCAATCCCCTTTTTGGAAGTGTTTGTGGTGCCCTACGTGCTCTGGTACCCCTTCATGATCGTCATGGGTCTCTTCTTGCTGCTTCGGGACATCCCCGCTTTCGTGCGGTATATGTGGTTTCTCATCTTCGGTTTTTCGTTCTGTCTTCTGTTTTACATGTTGGTTCCCAACGGACAGGATTTGCGCCCGGACACGTTCGCGCGGGACAATCTGCTGGTCCGACTGGTCCAGCGGCTGTACAGCGTCGATACCAACACCAACGTCTTCCCGAGTATGCATGTGGTCGGGAGCATCGCGGTCGCTTATGCGGTCTTTGACAGCGACCGGTTGCGCAACGCCTGGCTCCGCGCCGTGACTGTACTGCTGGCCGCGGTGATCTCGGTCTCGATCCTGTTTGTCAAACAGCATTCCGCGCTCGACCTGATCGGAGCGCTGGTACTGTGCGTGCCGATCTGGCTGGGGCTGTGGCGGTGGCGGCATGTGTCCCGCCTCCGTATGGATGCGGCAGCCGGCCAGGCCGCCGCGGAAGAACCATCGGCTGCTGAATAAGGGAACCGGCGGCTTACGTACGAACCGCCGGTCTTCTTTACTCGCTCTGCCTTTTCCTCACGACTCCGTCTCCGGTTTCGCGTCGCTGTCGCGCAACGCGGTCACAAGTATCTCGAGCTCGTGTAAAAAATCGTCCACCGATTTGCCCCGGCAGCATTCCACATAGTGGTAACTCTTCCGCAGCACAACTTTACCCTGGTACAGGAGTATGAAACCGGTCAGGCCAAAAAACGCTTCGATCCGCTTGTCCGGCACTTCCCACACCGTCTTGGGTACCTGCTGCGCCCGGTTCAGCATGATCCGGACATACTCTTTGCTGTCGGCCGCTCCCATGAGCATCGTGTCCGCCCAGCTTTTGCCGCCGGACGCCCTCTTGATCTTCATCTCTCGATCCTCCTTCCTGTGTGTCGCGTCCGATCGAGCCCCCTGCCGCAGGCACGAAAAAAGCCTTCTCGCGAGAGAAGGCCTGCTGTCACGGGACGATCACCTCCTCATCCTTTTTGGGTGGACCACCTTGCCGTTTTAGGCGGCAGGTTGGTGGAAGGTCATAGAGCCAAACCTCTACCTTCACTCTCGATAAGCGCGTGTCTAGATGCAGTTGTCAAAATGCCCGATGCATGCGGCATCTATAAGATAATCCTTTGACATGTCTTTGGCAAGGGGGCTGTCTTGCCCGGGGTTACATCAGCACCTCCGCGTCGGGAAGCACCTGCCGGACAAACACCTCCACGACCATCGGATCAAACTGGGTCCCGGCACATCGGATCAATTCCGCCGCGGCCTCTTCCCGTGTGACCGTCTCGCGGTAGGTCCGGTCGCGAGTCATCGCGTCGTAAGCGTCCGCGACCGCGATAATCCGGGCTTCCAGTGCGATTTCTTCGCCTCGCAGCGCCCGTGGATACCCACTGCCGTTCCACCGCTCGTGGTGTTCGTACACGAACTCCGCCAGTTCGGAAAACTCGTCGATCGAGCTGAGAATGCGCCAGCCGGTCTCCGAGTGTTTTTTGATCTCCTCCCATTCCGCGGGTGCGAGTTTGCCGGTACTGTTGAGGATGCGTTCGTCGATCCCGATCTTGCCGATGTCGTGTACCAGCCCGGCGGTGGCGATCTGGGAGACATCGTCCTTGGACAGTCCCATCCGGGAGGCGATGGCGCGACAGATCCCGCTCACCCGCTGAGAATGCAGCGACTCGCGATGGCTTTTGGCAAACAGGGTGCTCATGATCACTTCGACGGTTTTGCTCTTCATACTCGAGCGCTCCGAAAGCTTGCGCCGGTACATCTGGTTTTCCGCGTTCGCCAGCACTTCCGCCATCGTTTGCTCCGGTCCGGACTTGGTCTCGCACCCAAAGGAAACAGAAAGCTCGATGTTGGACACCCTGACCTGTGCGATCGATTCCAGGATGCGGGAGATCACGCCCGTCGCGGCCTCCGTATCGGTCTGCGGCAGGATCAACGCAAATTCGTCTCCACCCAACCTGGCGATGATGTCGTCTGCGCGGCAGCACTTGCGGATCGCCTCCGCCGCCCGTTGCAACAGCTGATCTCCGATCAAATGTCCAAACGAATCATTGACGAGTTTGAGCCCGTTGATGTCTCCCATGACCAGCGCGATCGGCAGGTTGCGGGACGTGTCCAGCCGGCGCAGCTCTTCTTCGAAGAATCGGCGGTTGTATACCCCGGTCAACTGATCGTGGTAACTGAGGAAGGTGAGTTTCTCCTCGGCTACTTTCTGTGCAGTGACATCTTTCGCAAATTCCAGATACCGGTCGTCGGAGTAACGGACCGAATCCACACGCCACCAGCGGTTTTCGCCCGACGCGTGACGGAAGCACAGCAGAGCACTCGATGCGCCGGACTTCATCAGGCGTTCCATGTGATCCGTACAGGCCCGTACTGACTCGTCGCAGCAGAGATCCGAGATTTGCATGTGGAGCAGACGATTCTGCGGATATCCCGTCAGGTCGGTGGCGGCACGGTTGACCTCGACATACCTGCCCTGCCGATCCAAGACGAAAATCGCGTCCGGGGCGTGGTCAATGTAGCTCCGGTATTTGTACTCACTTTCTATCAGCGCAAGTTCGGCTTCCCGCCGGTCGGTGATGTCCTCGCCGGAACTAAGGATGCTGACCACCTGCCCCTCCATGTCCGCCAGTACGACATTGTTCCAGGCGACCAGACGGGTTTCCCCCTCCGCGGTCAACACCGGATTCTCATAGTGCAGCGTCTCGAGCCGTTTGCCGGCGGAAATAAGGCCAAACACCTCCCGCACCGCCGGTGCCTCTTCCGGGGGCAGGAACCTTTCGAACCAGTTGCTCCCGATGGCCTCTTCTCTGGGCAGGCCCAGCACCTCGCAACCTTTCTGGTTGATCATGGTGATCTTGCCCTCGAGGTCGACAGCCAGCATGATGACCCCCGCCACGTCCAGATACTGTTGCGCGCGCTCGCGTTCGCGCTGCAACGCGGACTGTATCCGGGTGCGTTCGGTGACGTCGTGCACGATCGAGCCGAACAGCTCCACCCCGCCGTCCGGGTCCACGACCGGAAACAGTTTGGTTTCGTAATAACGGACCTCTCCGGCCACCTTCAGGATATCGACCTTGTCGACGGGTTTTTTATCGATTTGCATTTGTCGAAGGGTGCGCATGAAGGTTTCCGCGGTTTTTTGGTCAAACATGTCTGTGACGGATTTGCCGACAATGGAGGAAGCCGACCTGCCCAAGCTGGCTGCGACCGCGGCAGACACTTCCACATACCGCCCCTGGGCGTCAAACAGCATGATTTGACTTGGACTGTTGTCCAGCAGCGCTTGGAGCCGTGCCAGCGACTCCCCCGCCTGCATCTCGGTCCGCCGCCGGTCGTTGATGACCTCGGTATAGACGATGATGCCGCCGATCCGGCCGTCCGGTTCATACCAGGGTCGGCACTCCCAGTCGGTCCAATCCACCGTACCGTCCTCGCGCTCATACGGATCGTGCTCCCCATACACCACTTCACCCGCCATGGCGCGCCGATGGGCGTCGTGCCATTTTTCCGGGAGATCGGGAAACACATCATAATGGTTTTTCCCGATCACATCCTCTTCCCGGACCCGGTAGGAGGTCAGGTAGCTGCGGCTCACATACAGATAACACATCTCCCGGTCGTGCACCGCGATTGGACTGCGGCTGTGTTCAATCACCTGCCGCATCAGGTCGGGAGCGTGGCGACGCAAAGCCTGATCGTCCGGCGGGATCGGTGGCGTACCTGTGGGCTGTGCGGGTTCGCGTTGTTTTGGCATTAAGTTGCCTCTCGATGCTGAAAATCCGGAATCGCAACCGGCGCGGCACAGTGCCTTTGCCTGGCGGATTTCGGATCGTTCTGCAGTCGATATGATTGTCCGATTGTCGCACGCGTTTGTCAAACCGCCGGGAGAGAATCGGTGCTCTTCCCCGAACAAAAACCGTCGCTCAGATGCGGCGAAACGTCGCCATCCGCGCCTCGTCGTCCCAGACCGGCTGTAGACCGGACGCACCGGCAAGGCAGGCCAGTGCACCACGGGAATAGAAAGCCCGGTGGGTGCGGTCCCGGAGATAGAACCAGTCCAGAAAAGCCACGTCGTCCTCCGGAGACAACAAAGTCATGATCCCCAGGATACCCTCCGGCCGCAACAATCCGGCCAGCTCCCGGAAGGCGGCGACGGGGTCGGACAGATGCTCCGCCACCTCGGTCGCGGTCACCAGGTCAAAAAGAGTCCCCGGCTCCGGAGTTTGCGGGAAAAAATACAGGTCGTACACCGCGGTCCGGCACCCCAGATCCTGCTCGAGCAGCCGGGCCAGCACCGGTGTGGGTCCGCAGCCGAAGTCCAGGGCGTCGCACGGACCGGTCGGCAGGTGTGGGCGCAAAGCGCGCTCGATGAACCCACGCAGATAGGCGACATATCCAGGATCGTCCTCTGTGTTGCGATGCAGCCGGTAACGCGCGCGTTCTTCGTCTGCACACAGTTGATGCGCGGCATCGAGCCAGGAAAACCCGCACCCCCCGCACCGATGAAACACCCGGCGGTCGGCCGGATGGAGCAACGTGCGCGCAACCGCACCGCACACTGGACAACAGCGTTTTTCGGTTCGTTCTTTCACCTTTTTTCTCCCTGAGGCGAGTGTCATGGCACTTCTGCGGGCAGTATAGCATGCAGGCTGAAAACTGGTGTTACCTGTGGTATGATCGGTGCGATAAGTTGGAAAAGTAGGAAAACTGAACCGCTCGAATGGAGGGCTCCCTATGGCAACCACATCCAAAGAGACCCCGGCCGGCCGCTTTATGGCCACCGTCCGCGTCGGCGAAAAGGGACAGATCGTCATTCCCAAAGGCGCCCGCGACCTCTTTGACATACAGCCGGGCGACACCCTGCTGTTGCTCGCGGATGTCGACCGCGGCATCGCCATCGTACGAGACGACGTGTTTCGCAACTTTGCGGACGAGGTGCTCCAGACCCTATCCAACCCACCGGAGGAGTCTTTATGAAATCCGCCATCGTAACACAATCACTCTCAAAGCGATTCGGAACACGCACCGCAGTCGAATCGCTCGACCTGACGATCGAGGCAGGCGAGTTCTTTGCGCTTCTGGGCCCCAACGGGGCCGGCAAGACCACCACGATCCGCATGCTGTGTTGTCTGCTCCCGCCCACCGGGGGAGATGCCTGGCTGCTGGGTGACAGTATCCGGACTGCCCCCGCGGCGGTCAAGCAACGGATCGGTATTTCCCCCCAGGAGACCGCCGTGGCTCCCAACCTCACCGTACGTGAAAATCTGGAACTCATCGCACGCCTCTATGGCGCTTCCGTGTCCGAGGCGCGCGATCGTGCGGACCGGTCGCTTGGCGAACTGGGTTTGGCGGAACGGGCGGGCGATCGCGCAAAATCCCTCTCCGGCGGACTCCAGCGGCGGCTCAGCATCGCCATGGCGCTGGTGCCCGACCCGCAGGTGCTGTTTCTCGACGAGCCCACCCTCGGACTGGACGTGCGGGCCCGTCGCGAACTCTGGGAACTGCTGCGAGGATTCAAGGGAGACAAGACCGTCGTTCTCACCACCCATTACCTCGAGGAAGCCGAAGCACTGTCCGACCGTATCGGTGTGATGCACGAGGGTCGTCTTTGCGCACTCGGAACCGCGGAAGAACTGCAGACTCTCACCGGCACAAAGAACTTCGAGGAAGCCTTCCTGCAATTGACCGAAACGGAGGACACCCTATGAGATACGCCGCTTTTGCCGCCCGCAACCGCAAAGAGCTCCTGCGCGACCCGTTCAGCTGGGTATTTGGCGTCGGGCTGCCGCTGGTCCTCCTGCTGATCATCAGCGGGCTCCAGCGCGCCATCGGGCAGGAAATCTTCCGTATCGAACTTTTTGCACCCGGCATCGCGATTTTCGGATTCTCCTTCATTACTCTATTCTCGGGCATGCTGATCGCCAAGGACCGTGCCAACGCCTTTATTCTCCGGGTGTTCGCCTCTCCCCTGACCGCTGCGGACTATATCGCGGGGTATGCCCTGCCGATGCTTCCACTCGGACTCTTGCAGGCTGTCCTCTGTTTTTCAACCGCGGTCGTGCTCGGACTGCGCGTGGATGCGGGCATCCCGCTCGCACTGGTAGCGCTCCTGCCGGTGATTCTGATGTTTATCGCGCTCGGGCTGCTGCTAGGGTGTCTGTTGTCCGATACCGCGGTCGGAGGGGTCACCTCCATCCTGATCCAGCTGGTCGCGTTCACGAGCGGGATGTGGTTCGATCTCTCGCTGTTCGGCCCCACGGTACGCGGCATCCTTTACGCGCTGCCTTTCGCGCACGCGCTCGATGCCGCACGTGCGGCGCTTGCCGGAGATGTGTCAGGCGCCCTGCCCCATGTCGCATGGTGTACAGGATACACCGTGGTTTTGTTCGGACTCGCGATTTGGGTGTTCCGCCGCCGGATGCGGGGAGAATAAGCCGGATTGTGTCGATCCGGGAGGAGTAGAAAAATCATCCGTTCCGCCTCCCCGACATAAAGAAGACATCCCGCCTACCGCTTGGCGATCGGGATCTGGATTTCGGTGACATACTCTGATACATCGGACGACTCACCCGGGGTCTTCCAATACAGTTCGCGGTTGGGCCCGACGATGGTGTACCCGTTGTCCCCGATCCAGTGCATCAGCGCGGCATAGGTGGACGGCATTTCCTCGTAGGAGCCGGTGTGGACCACCGTGGCCATCTCTCTCACTTCCGGGAGCATGCGCACCTCGACACGCCCCGCGCCCGGCGCAACCGAAGTGATCGGACTCGCAACCTCGATATCGATCTGGGAATCTTTGTAACCGATATCAAAAAAGATCGCCGTCAAGGGCGGCATCGCTTTGACATGATTGCGTTCCATCCAGGCTATAATTTCGTTCCACAGGGGTTGCTGCTCCCCGTAATCCGGAATGATCGCTCGTATGGTGGCGGCCTGGACGGACTCCACTTTTTTACAACAACATCATATGACATGGACCTTCCTCCCGCGGGAGAGTCAAGAGCGGATTTTTGGATTATACAAAAAGGAGCGGCAGCTCCTGGTAAGTCGCCCTTCAGTTTTCGTCCATTGCGCTACAATTGAGTAAAACCGCAGCAGGAGAATCGTTATGGAGTTTTTCAAACAGAACGATGAGCAAACCGTACCCAGACTGTCGCCGTTGGTGGCCGAAAACCGATTTATAGCAAAAACGCCGGACACCGACCCTTTGCCTGTCTACGAAGAGGTGAAAGACCGCCTCCCCTCTCCGGTTTGGGACGGACACGAGGATCACATCCGCTGCTATTGGCGCACCTGGCAACTTGCCTTTGGCAACCTGCGAAGACCGCTGCCCGGCACGGGGTTTGTTTCCAGCTTTATTGACACTGCCTTCAACGGCTGTGAATTCATGTGGGATTCTTCTTTTATTCTTATGTTTGGGAAATATGCGGACAAAATTTTCCGGTTTCAAGCGACATTGGACAACCTGTATTCCCATCAGCACCGGGATGGATTCATCTGTCGCGAGATCGAGGAGGAGACGGGCCGGGACCGCTTCACCCGCCACGATCCGTCGGCGACCGGTCCCGATATCATGCCGTGGTGTGAATGGGATTACTTCCACCATTTCGGTGACAAGGAACGTCTCTCGAACGTGTTTCCGCCGCTGATGGCATACCATCGCTGGATGGCAGAACACCATACCTGGCCGGACGGCACCTATTTTTCCTCCGGATGGGGTTGCGGGATGGACAATCTGCCGCGTCAGATGCCGGGATACTCGCCGGAATTCAGCCACGGCCACATGATTTGGGTCGATGCCTGCATGCAGGCGCTCAACAGCTGCCATGTTTTGATCGAGATGGCGAACGTTTTAGGCCGCGGGGAATTCATCGAAGAGCTGGAGGTGGAACGCGACCGCCTGGAAAAGGTCATCAATGAAAAGCTCTGGGATGAGGAAACCGGTTTTTATTACGACCTGTGGAAAAACGGAAAGCACAATGGGGTGCGTCATATTGGCGCTTTCTGGGCCTTGATCGCAGCGTGCGCCACCCCGGAGCGTGCCGAAAGAATGATCGCGTACCTGCAGGACGAGAAAGAATTCAAGACGCCTCATCGGGTACCCGCCCTATCAAGAAGCCACGAAAAATACGCAGCCGCCGGGGCATACTGGTGCGGTGGCGTATGGGCTCCCACCAATTACATGGTGCTCAAGGGCTTGGATACGTATGGGAAATACGGGTTGTCCCATGAAATCGGAACGGAGCATTTAAATGCCGTGGTCGAGGTATTCAAAAAACACCACACGGTGTATGAAAACTACGCGCCTGAATGGATCGATCGAGGCGGGCCCTCCAAAGGCACGCCTGCGCGTCCGGATTTTGTCGGCTGGACAGGTCTTGTCCCCATCTCCGTTTTGTTTGAATTTGTGTTTGGAATCAAGCCGGAGGCAGACAAGCGAAAAATCCTTTGGTGTGTCAATCTGCTTGAGAGGCACGGCATAGAGAAATATCCGTTTGGCGTGGAGGGAGAACTCACGCTGGTTTGTCAGGCGAGAAAAGATGCAAACGAAAGGCCTCAAATCACTCTTCGTTCCAATGTCCCCGTCGAGCTTGAGATCGTCTGGGGCAATTCAGAACATAGGCAGTCCATGATCCTGAAAAGCTGACCGCGCTACACCTCTTCCAACTGCGCAAATGCTTTGGTAAAGGACTTTTCCCCATATCCCTCAAACGCCACGGTAATCGTTTCGTCGTCTTCCGACGCGACGGTTCCGATCCCGTACCGCGCATGTCGGACGTGTCTGTCCGGGACAGGAGCCGCGCTCGTTTCCATTGCGGACGGTTCCTCTTTCCCGCTGTCGGATTCCGTGTCACGCCGGACGATCCGGTCCCGCACTTCCCTGCGCAGCGAACGAAAGTCCACCTCCCCGGGTATCGTGCCGGGCGACGCCGGCTCCACTTCCGCGGACCCTTCCCCCTCGTCTGCAGCAATCAGGCGGGCGGGGATCGCGGCGAGATACTCACTTGGTTCGGGCAGTACCCGCATCTCTTCCGGACTCGCACAGTAAGAGATCTCCAGATGGTCCCGGGCGCGGGTGATCCCGACGAAAAACAGCCGTTTCTCCTCTTCCCGTTCTGCCTCATCGGTGCTAGATCCGAGCGGAATCAGGCCTTGGTTTGCCCCGACGATGAACACGTACCGGAACTCCAGACCTTTGCAGGCGTGAAGCGTCATCAGGCGGACCGCGTCCGCATCGGTCGGTGTTTCCTCATCCACCACATCGATTCCGTGCAGCGCAACCGCGTCGAGAAACGCGGAGGTGCCTGCTGCGAGGTCCATCCCTTTCTGCCGGACAAACCGATCCAGCTTGCCCAGCAGCCCCTCCACCCGCCTCCGGTTTTCCTCAAACCGCGTGGAAGTGGGCTGCAGATGCCCGTCGAGACCGAAATAGGCATACACCTCTTCCGCGCCTTCCCGGCCTCGGGCCCAGTCTCGAAACCCACGGATGCGGTCGAACAATATCGATCCGCTCCCGCCCGGGGTTTCTCTCTGTTCTCGATCCGTAGCAAGCAACGTGCGGATTTCGCTGCGTGTGAGGGACGCGCCGTAGGCCGTGTCCATGAGCACCGCTGTCACACTGCCGATGTCCGCGGGGTTGGCAGCGGCGTGCAACAGCCGCACGGTCCACTGGGCAACCGGAAGATCCTTGAGCGTCTTGCGCATCGACACGAGATACGGAATGCCGGCCCGGACAAAGACGTCCCCCAGCACATCGGCCTGGCGCTGCAGCCGGTACAGCACCGCGATGTCACGGTAGGGCGTCCCTTCTTCCCGGAGAAGGTGAATGGTTTTGGCAAGATACTCTGCTTCATTGAACGGATTGTGGTGACGGCGCAGGCGGATCGCACCGCCGGGTTCGCGGACACCGTCCAGTACGGACGCGTCACCCAGCAGGCTCCGCGCCGCATCCAGAATGGTCCCGGTAGAGCGGTAATTGACCGGTAGCGAGAGCACGGTCGCTTGGGTTTCCTTGGCAAAGTCGCGGAACACGTGGATGTCGCTCCCCCGCCAGGAATAGATGACCTGGTTCGGATCCCCGACCGCGAACAGCCGGGTCTCCTCCGTGCGGAGCGCTTCCACAAAATCCAGCAGTTTTGCGTCGCTGTCCTGAAATTCATCCAGCAGAATCCATCGGGGTGCATACGGGCGTGGCCGTTCCCGGAGCAATACGGTGCAGTGGGCGATCAGGTCGTCAAAGTCCATCCGGTTGGCCGCGCGCTTTTTCTCTTGCAGGAGTTCCCAGAGCCGCCCCATATCGTCCGGCTTTTTCATGTTGCCGTACAAAGAACGGCCCGCCCGCCATGCCTCGATCCGGTTTTGCAGACTGTTCGGATAGCGGACGCTCAGCCCGTGTTCCACGATCAGGCCCGCGGCCATGGCATGGAGCTCGTCCGGGTCGATCACCGAAAACCCGGGATGGTAGCCGACTTTCTCGACCGGCAGGAGCTCCTGGAGCATCCGCAGCGCAACCCCGTGGAAGGTCCCGAACCAGGGCATGTCCGCTTCCGTCAATCCGGTGTCGGCCTCCCGCATGCGTTCCCTGATTTCGCCGGCCGCCTTGTTGGTAAAGGTCAGCACCACCATGTCTCGCAGGGGGACCCCACCTGTCTGATAGAGGTGCAGTATCTTTGCGATCAGTACGGTGGTCTTGCCGCTCCCGACCTGGGCGTTGACCAAACACACAGGAGAGGTGTCCAGCACCGCCGCGCGCTGATGCGGATTGAGCCGCTCCAAGCCGTCACCCATGCCGTTCGCCCCGCCTTCTCACGCCTGCTCTCCGGGAGGCGTCCCCCCGTCGATGTCCCGATACCGTCGCTCGATCCGTGCCCGTCGCGTTTCGGCGCTCTCCTGGTCATCTCCGCCCTCCGGCACGACCTCACAGGTCACTAGAAATCCCCGCGGCACCGACACATGGTGTTCGATCAGATTCCGGAGCATGGCGGCGTTCGCCGGGTCGCTCATCCAGTCCCGCTCGAACGCGCTCCCCACGCGGAGCACCAGCGTCTTTCCCTCCACGCGCGCGGAAGGCACCGCGCGCAAAAAATCGGTCATGTATTCGCCCGTGCGGGAAAGATAATCCGTGAACGCCTCCCACTGACCGGGCAGTTCGGCAAGTCTGTACTGTTTTTCCACATAGATCCGCGGCGCTTCTTCCGGGATCTTGGCGGACAGCGGCGGCGGGAGCTCGTCGAAGAGGTTCTGCAGCCCCCACAACACAATCGCCTTGTCGAGTTTGTAGTCCCCCACACAGGCCGGACACCCGTCCCGGCACCGGCAGGATCCCACCATCCGGATCGCCCGGTGCACGATGTCCGCGGCGTTGTCGTAGGCCTTTTCCGCAAATCCCAGTCCCCCGGTGTAGAGATCGAACACACACACCGCGGTCCGGGGCTCGTTGCCGGTACCGTCCGGGATGTAGGCCATCCCGACGTCTCCCGCGGTAGTCATGGTCGCCATCCCGACCGCGGCGAGCAGCGCATACCCCAGGCCGTAGAAATAGTCTTTCCAGAAACCCCTCGCCATGCCCTCTTTCTGCGGCATGTACTTGCGGAACAGTGTCGACACGTCGGTGGGCAGGTCGATCCACAGCCCCTCGGTCTCAAACGTCTTGGACAGCGCGGGAGACAGTTCCTCGTATCCGAGGTTCTGGTGGTTGTGGAACTGGATACGCTTGTACCCGACCACGGTGTTGGTCACCCGCACGTCTCCGAAGTGGCGCACGACCCTCCCGATCCCCTCCTTGCGGATTTCCTGGACGGGCTCGACCTCGGTCACCTCGTTGGGCACGGTGTAGTAGTTGAGATCGGTCGGCTTGGCCTCTGCCAGCCGGCCGACCGGGTCGTGCCGTTCGACCTGATACATCTGCCCTTCGTGCATGTAGATCGCGCCCGGATAGGCCTCCCGGCAAGCCTGCAGCTCGTCCATCTCCGTGATCACGGAGTCGTCTGCGGTGTTTTTCATTTTGAAACGGGCATTGTCCATGTTGCGCAGCGAAAAATCACCCGAGGGAAATGCGGTGCCGGTCCAGACATAGCGGCCGTTCTCCGGGCGCAGCTCCCGGGCGCGCACCAGCACCGGTACGATTTCACCGAGGTCCGGGAAGGATGCCACGTCGTCGGGCGACAACGGGAGCTCCGCTGCGGCTGCGCGCACGTGGGCGATCTGGATGAACAGGTTGCCCGGGTCCACAACCGCGTGTTCCACCCCGGTGGAAAACAGCCATTCCGGGTCGATCGCGATGTACTGGTCCTGGGGGAGGTTGTCGAGGATCAGGTAGGTCGACGAGGCCGCCGCGGTGCGGCCGGATCTCCCCGACTGCTGCCAGAAAGAGGCGCGTGTGCCCGGAAACCCGGTCAGCACGGTGCACTCGACGCTCCCGATGTCGATGCCGAGCTCCAGGGCGTTGGTCGACACCAGCCCCTGCAACTGCCCGGACACCATCTTTCGTTCGATTTCCTTGCGCTCCTCCGGCAGATACCCACCCCGGTATCCCGCGATCCGGCCGGCTTCGTCCCGGCCGAGCGCGCCGTCGCTGCGGAGCTTGTCCCGCGCTTCGCGGAGCACGACCTCGACGGCCTTGCGGGACTTGCAGAACGCGATGAAACTCCGGCGCGCGGTCACGAGGTGGGGGATCAGGAGCGCGGCTTCCTCGGTCGGCGGGACGCGGTAGTCCAGATCCACGATCGGCGGCTGCCAGACGTGGTAGGTCTTTTCCGGCGCGGGCGACCCGTCGCGGTCGACCAGCGAAAAAGGACAGCCACACACCGCCTGCGCGAGCTCCACCGGGTTGGCGATCGTGGCGGAACTGCACAGGAACCGGGGCCGGGAACGGTAGTACCGGCTGATCCGGCCCAGCCGGCGCATGAGATTCGCGAGATGAGAGCCGAATGCCCCGCGATAGGTGTGGAGTTCGTCGATCACGACATACTTCAGATTGGAAAAGAGAAAGTTGAACCCGTACTGCGCGTGATGCGCGAGAAACGCGGTGTTGAGCATATCGGGGTTGGTCAGGATGATGTTCGCGTTGTTCCGGATCCGGCTACGCTCATTGACCGGGGTATCGCCGTCGTACACCCCCGCCTGGATCCGGTTTTTCCCGAACCATTCCAGGAGAGGCACCAGATGGCGGTACTGGTCCGCCGCGAGCGCCTTGGTCGGATAGAGGAAGATCGCGCGCGCCCGCGGGTTGTTGAGGATTTCCTGCAGGATGGGGAGCAAAAATCCCAGTGTCTTGCCGCTCGCGGTCGAGGTCGTGATGACCACATTCTCTCCGTCGATCGCGCGGTCGAACATCTCGGCCTGGTGCACATACAACCGCCGGATCCCGCCCCGCTCCTCGAGGTACTCGCGCAGTTCGGGGAGCATGCGCACCGGAAAGTCCGCGTACGCCGCCTCGCGGCGGGGGACGGTGCGCTCGTGGACGATGCGGTCTTGATAGGCGGACAAGTCGGACATGCGGCGGGCCTCCAGGGAAGTGGTGCGGGGTGTCAGGCGCTCCGCACTGCGAAATTTGGATGCTTCTTCTAAGAGGTGCAAATCACCAATCTCATACTAAATAATATTACTTTCTTGTAAATTTTACCGTATTATAATTATCTTTATCTATTTTACTTTGTTCATTGTATTGATGAACGTTTTTTTCAGAGTACACTGAAAATAGTCTTCTGAAATTCATGTGGTGACGCCTATATTGAAGAAGGCTACTCACTTGATCATCTGATCATTGATCCTCAGTATTGACGTGTCGTCAGCCGCGTACGCATTCTCTCTATGCCGCACATATGTTGAGTTTCAGTATAGCGGATACACCACACACGCGCATTCCGTGTTCGTTTCCGATCTCCAGGAAGAACGGAGTTGCCCTCACCCACAACATAACGGGGAGGAGAACCACATGCGGTTAACCGGTCTGTTGCATAGCGTCACGCGCGTTTCGATCCCGATCATCGCTTTGTTTTTTGTGCTGACCGGCTCGATCGGAATGTTCCTGAACCTGCTTTTTGAGCAGGAGTACCTTCACAGGATGGGTCGCGGATTCTATACGGATAATGCGGTGTTCTTCATGTTCCCGGATGATGTGGTTCCCGATCCGGCGGATCCGTTCGGATGGGCGGATATCGAGGGACAGACGGACTACCTGATCGTCGGTACGGTCGAAGATATTCGGACCTTGTACTACAAAGGACAGGTGGAGTTGCCGCCGCTCATGTCGGGTCGGTTCCCGGACAGCGGGGAATGCCTGGACGGATCCCGGCTGGTCGTGGCGGGTTCCGCTCGTCTCGGAGAATCAGACGAATCCGGAGGCACAAGGACCATCCACCTCTTGGACTCCACGTATGACGTGATCGGGGTTGCCGGATCGGATCAACCCAGTCAAATCGACGATTTATTTTTCGTTGGACTTGGCTCCGTGCCCGCAGATCGCGCCATCCGCGGCCGGTTCTTCATCAATGCTTCAGATCCGGAAAGCGTCTTTACCGCCCTTGGCGACCAAGCTGTGCAAAACGGCTTGGCGGCCCCCATCCGCCTCGAGCGCCCGACCGAGCCGATCGACATCCTTGCACCCAATCTGACATATGGCCGATTGTACTTGTCGATCCTGACCGGGATTCTGGTGCTGAGCAGCGCCATCCTGATGATCGTATGGATCGGTAAAGAGCGGCGCACCATCGCGATCTACCGATTGGTCGGTTATGGACATGGCCGAATACTGGCTGGCATCCTGTCCCGGTATTCATGGATGGCATTGTCAGGCATCCTGCTGGCTATCCTGGCTCAATGGCTGTTGCATACCTCGGGACTCTACTCCATCCGGACTGGATTTCTGCGCCAGGCGTGCGGCGTAGCGGCTCTCACCTTCCTGTCGGGCATTCTGCTCCTGATCCCTGCACTGGTACGGGTGTTTCGTACCGAAGTCGTGACCGTATTGCGGTAAGGGGGGGCGAAATCCATGCGCATGTATTTTACAGAAATCAAACGAAATTTGGCTCGGCATCCGACCTATTTTCTGTTGATGCTGATGGTTTTTGTCCTGGTTCAATCCATGCTGGTGCTCATGTGGCTGGATGCCCGGTATGCCTATGTCGAGTATCGCCAGATGAAGTCCTCCGCACACGCCAATTCGATCTACCATATACAAATCGACATGAATAACAGCGATGAGCAGTACTACCTCACCAGTGACGAAGCCCTGCGCGCGGCCGTCGGATATCGTGAAAGCCTGGAAACGTTGCCCGGCATGATTCCTTTCGAGGCCCAGCTGACGTCGCTTCGCACCACCGAGGATACGATCCGCATGCCAGGCGGTTTCGTCTTCGGATATGAAGACGGTCAACCCTTGCCAAGCGGAGTCGACCAGTACCGTTCTGGATTGAGTGGTATGAGGGTCACCGCCAACACGCTTGAACTGTTCCATCTGAAACTGCTGTCCGGCCGCTTCCTGTCTGAGGACAGCTATCTGTATGAAGCTGGCAAGCCGGTCGAAGCGGTGTTGGGATATGCCTACCGGGAGTTTTTTCAAGTTGGAGACACGATCCGGATCCAAGCAGCGGAACCGATCGAACTCCTCGTGGTCGGGATCCTAACGGATTCGTGCACCCTGCCGACAGCGTTGTTTGGCCCGGGTTCCATGGATCGGCTCATCCTGATTCCGTCCTATCGGGAAATGATCAGCTGTGTCAGCCATAAAGGGGATACAACGGAGTATATGCGGGAACTCTATATGAATAAAATGAACCCTTATCTCCTGTTGACGGACAACTTTGTGGATCCCGCGAATGTACTGACCGGCATCATCGCACGGATGGGCTTTGGGGCTCTCCGGCTGACTCCACTCGTCCGGGCGGGGCTTGAGACGCTTCGAAGCGCCTCCCGGCAGAATCTATCGCTGACATTTGGTCTCATTATCCTGGCTTTCGGCGCCTCCTTATTTGCGGTTGCCACGTTGGTGGGAGTAAAGCTTCGCACGGAGCTTCGGGCGTATGCGATCTACGTTTCAACCGGCAGCAAGCTCTCCCGCATCGCGGGTTTTCTGGCTGCGGAGATTGGCATCCTGATCGTACCCTCCGCCTGCGTTTCACTGGCGCTTCTCCGACCGGCATTCCCCTATGGGTATCACCTTCCGTTTCTCCTGCCCCGGTTGGCAAGCGTTTGCGGGCTGGTTTTTCTGGCAGGATGGCTGCCCGCCTTTCGCGAGATCACGAAACTGAACGTCGCGTCGTTGATGCACTTGAAACAATAGTCGGGGTGAGGAAGAAGTCCGATCGGATCAGGAAGGGAAAGGGGTTGTTTATGATGAGGAGAAACCTTGTACAGTTGCTCTCACTGGGGGTGTGCGTTTTGTCTCTCCTGTTGTCCGGATGCGGTGGTACACTGCGGGAAACGACGGCAAGGACAACACTGCCCGGAGGCATATCGGAAAAAACCGCAAAAGGAGGCATACCGACGGCGCCAAAACTTGGACTGCCGGTAGATGAGGATACCTTTTGGCAATTCGGCCACGCTCTGTATGAGATCGTCAGTGAGAAAGCGCGTGCGGCAGGTCTGGAATACGGACAACCGTCCTATTTTGAGTGTCGGCTACCAGAAACATGGGACGAAACTTCAGAAGATTTGGCAGAACGGTATTTGGCTCACTGTCTCCGCGCATCCGTTGATGCCGGCTTTGATTTTTCATCGCTCGCTGGACAGGACATCGCCGGATGTGTGTGGATCTACGCTTCGGACGGTAAGTCCCGGGTGTACATCGGTCTATGCGATCCGGACGGAGCCATCTGCGGGCTGTGGGAGGACGATTTCCGGCCAGCCGAAGGCGCAGCGGACTGGGAACACTGGTCGGTTCTTGATCTGGAACTGACAGAGTGGGACACCTTCGTGTCGAATTGATTCTTATCTCGTTACTCCGCCACCCGCAACCCGTGTCGCACCATCACCGCGCGCAGTACGGCCATGGCCTCCGGCCCCGGTTTTTCCACCTGCGGCATCGTGTCCGGAAGACCGATTGCCGTATATTTGGACCGGGCAAAATCGTGGTAGGGCAGCAACCGGACCTCCGTCAGCGAAGGGATTTCCCGCAGGAATGCCGCGATGCGCTCCAGCACGAGTCCGTCGTTGACGCCGGGCAGACAGGGAATCCGCACCTCTACCGGAATGCCCGCGCGGCCGAGCCGCTGGAGATTGTCGAGGATCCGGACATTGTCCAGCCCGGTCCAGGTCCGGTGGGCTTCCCTGTCGATGTGTTTGACGTCATACAGTACCAGGTCGGTATCGGGCAGTACGGCTGCGAACGCGCTCCAGGGAACCGCGCCGGACGTGTCGAGCGCGGTGTGCAGACCCGCGGTTTTACAGGCGTGCAGAAATGCCGCGGCGAACGCGGGCTGCGACAGCGGCTCCCCGCCCGACAGCGTAACCCCGCCGCCCGACTGTTCGTAAAACGGGCGATCCGCGAGCACTTCTTCGAGGAGTTCTTCCACAGTCACCTCGCGGCCGTAGATCCGGAGCGCTCCGGGGATACAAGCTTCGACACAGGCCCCGCATAACGTGCACCGCGTCCGGTCGATGGTATGGACACCCACTTCCGGGAGCGCGTGTACCCCGTTCGGGCAGGCCCGGACGCAGTCGCCGCAGCCGACACATTTTTGCATGGTAAAAGACAGTTCCGGCGCGGCCGACATGCCCTCCGGATTGTGGCACCACGCGCAGCGAAGCGGACATCCCTTGAGGAACACCACCGTGCGGATGCCGGGGCCGTCGTGCACCGCGAAGCGTTTAATGTCGTAGACCCGCCCGGTGATGGACGGCAACGCTGCGCCGCTCACAGCAAATGCTTGTTCGCCTCGATGTACTGCTCCTGCTCATACGGAGACATCGAGGTGAAGTACACGTTCCAGCCACAGACCCTCACCTGTAGTGTTGCGTATTTTTCCGGATGGACACGTGCATCCTGCAGCGTTTTGGAGTCGAATACGTTGAACTGGATGCCGAAGCCGCCCCGGGCAAAATAGGTCCGGATCAGCGCAACGAGCGCCGCGATCCCGTCTTCACCCTGCACAGCGGAGGGATGGAGATAGATGTCGAGGACGGACCCGTTGGGGATGTCCGTAAAGTCCAGCTTGGTGACCGAAAGGATCTGTGCGGTCAGCCCGTTGATGTCCCGGCCGGTCATCGCGCCCACCCCGCCCGCGAGGTATGCGCCCCGTCGGCGGCCGTCCGGCGTAGCACCCATGCGCTTGCCGAATTTATACCGGTAGTCCAGCGTGAACATCGAGGCCTGAAACCAGCCGCCCCGGGCGTTGGGCGTCCGGTTGACCCGCTCGGTGTACCGCTCCGCAACCCGTCGGGCGATCCCGTCCACATCGGCATGATCGTTTCCCCATTTGGGGATCCGGTGGAGGATCCGGCGATGCAGGTCATCCGCCCCGTCAAAATCCGCGTCGAGCACCGCGATCAGGGAATCCAACGAAAGCCGACGCTCCTCATAGACCAGCGTATGGATCGCCAGGAGCGAGTCCGCGACATTCGCGAGGCCCGCGCCCATACAGCCGGTGTTGTTGTATTTGGGGCCGGCCTGTCCGATGTCCCGCCCCGAAGCCAGGCAGTCGGGGAACGTCCCGGCCAGCACCGGAGAGGGATTGATCGAAGGCCAGTATGGCTCGAACGACCGGACATACGCGGTGGCGCGGTCCACCTGGGCGTCGATCTGGGAGAGTACTGCCTTTTCAAATGTCTCATAGTCCGGCATCTCTGCGGCATCTCCGGTCCGCGGCCCCAGCACCCGTCCGGACGCCGGATCGGTTCCGTTGTGCAGCGCGAGTTCCACCGCCTTGGCCAGGTTGATCCGAAGACTCATGTTGCAAGCGATCTCACGCCCCTCGACCGTAGGCTCATAGCACCCGATCAGCAGGTGGCTCCGTGCCTCCTCGAGGGTTTTGCCGTACTTAACCAGCGCGGGAATCGTCACGTCGTCATTGGCCAGTACAAACGCGGTCTTGCCCTGCCGGAGGATCCGGGCGATTCTTTCCAGATAAGAATCCGGGGTGTCGCGTCCGATCCGGACCGACATCTTGGGATCGGTGGTGTCCAGTTCGTCATAGGCTTCCATCGCAAGGACGGAAAGCTCGTTGACCGCGTCCGACCCGTCCGGGAGACAGCCCGCAAAATAGAAGTTCTTACCGTTTTCGACTCCGCGGGTGACCGCGAAAAATTTGGTCCAGAAATACTTGATCAGTTCTTTAGCCTGTTCCCGGCTCAGTCGGCCGGCCGCGAGATCCGCACGGTAATACGGCAGATACAACCGGTCGAATCCGCCCATGGACCGGACCCGCTCGCCCTCCATCTCGATCATCTGGTGCATGAGATACGCGAACTGGAGCGCCTCGTGGAGGGTGCGCGGCGCCCCGGCGGGAACCTGTTCGAGCGCGTCCGCGACCAGTGTCATGCGTTCCGCGTGTTCCGGGTGGATCGTGGCGAGATGCCGTGCCTGCCGGGACAACCGGCCGGCCAGCCGGATGGTCGCGTTGTAGACGATGTCGACCGCGTCGTAAAAATCCGCCTGTTCGGCGGTGATGGCATCCCCGAACGCCGCGCGGTGGCGGCGCGCGGTGTCCATCAGCCCGTTCAATCCCTGCTCCAGCAGGATCGTCCACCCGGGGGAGGTGTGACCGAGATCCAGCAGTCCGTCTACATACCCGGTCGCGATCGCGGTGTCCATCCAAGCGGTTTCCTCCGAGAGGGGACCGCACTTAACTTCATCCCACCACCGGGTCTGCAGCCGAGTGAGCAGATTTCCGTGCTGGAGTCCGTCCGCAAAAAAATCCAGCGGATCGACACCGATCCGAGCCTTATCCGCAATCAGCGCGTACAGGAGCGCTTTCTGGATCACCCGTCCGCGGGAAGCGTTGTCCAGAAGGCAGCTCTCCGCCGCGCGTTCCAACGCCTCCGGGGCCAGCCCGGTATCCGGATCGTAGACGGGCTCGGCATACTGGCGCTCGAGATGTCGCCGATCCCGGTCAAACCGTCCCCACAGAGGGGATCGGGTCATCGTTGCGGACTGTTGCATGACGCACGCTCCCAATAAAGATTCACACCCGCCATACTGGCCGGAGGTTGAAACCATTTTGCACCAGAAGCGGCCGTCGGCGCAACGCTCGCACTGCACACATCGAGATCGGGGCGGACGGATTCTATCCCCGTGCCGGTCTGACGTCCACCTCCATTGAGACGTCCCGTTGTGCCGGATCCAGGTCGCGTTCCGCGTCCAGATCCAGGAGCGGCCTCCCCGTCCGTCCGAAGTGCACCCGTCGCATTCCGGTGCTGCGCAGGTATCGCTGCCGCGTTACCCCGCCATGGTAGAGCAGCATCGTGTCCCCGCTTTTATCGACAAAAAAAGAGTTGTGACCAGGCCCGTAGATGCCGGGAACGGAGAAGTACGTCAGAGCCGGCGCGCTGGCTTTGCGCCAGTTTCCGATGTCCAGCAGATCCGCCCCCAAGTCAGCGGTCAGCCACCCGACCGCATAAGAGTACGCGCTCGCCGAACCGGCGGAGTAAGCCAGCCAGACTTTTCCGTTGCGCACCAGCGGATAGGGTCCTTCATTGTTGATGGTCCGCTCGATGTTTTCCCATCCGAACAGAGGACGGGATAGCAGCACCGGATCGCTCGTCAGGATCCACGGACGCGCCGGGTCGGTCGTCGCGATGTACAGCATCGACCCGGTATCGAGCGGTGTCGTGAAATGCTCCCGCGCGGACCAGATCAGATAGGAGGCGCGCGGAGACTCGAGGTAGGTCATATCCAGAGTGATGCCCGATGTGCCGAGCGAGCTGCCGTCCGCCCGCCGGACGGGCACGGGGTCTTCCCAGGATGCCGGATCTATAAGATCCCCGCCGGGTTTAAGCCGCATCATCTGGCATTGCGGTTGCGGAATCCGGTCATCCACGGCACTGACCGCGAACAGGATGTACAGGCAGCCGCCGATTTCGTGGAACTCCGGCGCCCAGAAGTACCGGACCAGTCCGCGCCGCTCGTCGACCGGCAGGATCTCCCGCATCGGATTTTCCGGATCAAACAACCCCTCGAATGTGTCCGAATCGCAGGCGTACAGCCCGTGCGTGTCCGTGTTGTCATTGGTCGCGATGAAATAATAGCGTCCCTCGCGGAGCAGAACGACCGGATCCGCGAACCCGGGCCGCACGGGAAACGCCTGCATCACCGTCCGGATGCGCCCCCTGACGCGGCAGGTGCCCGGCTTGTCCCATGACAGAGCGGCCAGATCCCACTCGACGTCCCGCAGGGCGGCCGATCCATCGGAATACAACAGCTCTGCCCGGACGCGCTCGACGTCTGCCGCACACCCGGCAACCACCGTCTCCGGCAATCGCACACCGACCTGCCGGACCTGGGTCCATCGGGTGTGAAACGCTTCCCGCTCCTCCGGTGTGATCGCCAACGCGTTGCCCGGCACTGCGCCCTCGATGTCACACGGTGCCGACGGGAGAGAGATTGGTTCGCTCCGTTCGGCTGGCGAGGCCTGCGCGTCCAGACGCTGGAGGAAGTTGTGATAAAACCGTCCCTCCCGGTCGCTCCAGCGGATCCGGTACGTTTTTGCCTCGGCGTCGTATTCGATCCCGACCGACGAAACCGCGGCATCCGCATGCAGGTCGATTTGTATTGCAGGAGAAAAATTCCCGTCGGTCTCCAGTGTCCAGATCAGAATGTTACCGTGGAGGACGGCATCGTCCGACCCGTCCGTCCTGACCTGGACCGCGGCCACCCCGACACCCCCCTCCGCAGTGCGGAACAGGTACGGTTTGACAGCGCTTACGGGGATGATGGTGTTGTCCGCCGAGATCCGCGCCTCCGCGAACAGGATGCCGTAGTTTCGGTTGAGGCAGGCAGACGCGCCCTCCTGTCCGCCGAGCGCAAAGTGGATGCTGTAGGCCAGGTCCGGCGCATATTCCTCCGGAACCGGCACCCGGGTATAGGCCAGTAGCCGGTCTGTATCTCGATCCATGGTCATTCCTCCCGCGTCGGTTTCATCCTAATAGGGGCAGGACGGCGGTTTGCGTTTGGCACGCAGGCCGCCGTCCTGTTTTGTCAGTCGTTGCTTGTGATCCGATGCCGGATCAAACCAGTTTTTTGAACCGGAACACGTTCCAGGACAGCTTCTTGACCGTGGTGTCCACTTTGCCGTCCCGGCAGACCGCCGACGTCGAGACGGACGGAGCGATCGCGTCCGGGGTCTCGAGGGTGTTGGCAGCTTCCGGATCGTCCGAGAAGAGCTGGATCTGTTCCACGAACCGGTAACCGGCAAACCCGCTTACATCCAGTTCGAGCGCGGTGTCCTGTTCCCAGTTGCGGTTGATCACGAACACATTGAGATCGCCGGTGGACTCTTCGAGCGCTGCAGCGGTTTCGATGTAGGGGAGCCCCTCCATCGTGTCGTACTGCCGGAAATTGTCGATGGCGTATCCGGGCACGTCAAAGGTATCGCACTCCACGGAACCTTTCAGAGCCACCCCTTGTCCGAGCTGAATCAGCTGGGTGTAGGGGATGCGGGTCGCGGCGTGCCAGACGTTCTCGCGGTCGGTCGCGGCCAGCGCGCCCAGGCCGCCGGTCATGCATCCGATCTTGACACGGTCCGCACGGTTGATCATGGTCAACATGGTCGAGGCCATGGTGATCGCCTGGAGCATCTGACTGCCGCGCGCGCGCATCCGCCGGGTTTCCCAGTTGTCCGGATCGTGACGGACATAGTGCTTGTCCGGATTCAGCAGGTCGAACACGAAGCCGTTGGGATTCTCGCCGTTCCCGTACCGGAACTCTTTTTTAGGCATCATCATGCTGCCGTACTCGTCCAGCGAAAGCATCATCTGCTTGCGGGAACGCTGTTTGGTCTGGATGAAATCGCACAGCGCGATCTCGGTGTCGATGTATTTCGCGAACGTTTCCGAGCCGCCGAGCAGTGCGGCCATGTCGCCGAGCGGCGCGGGATGGTAATGGTGCAGCGAAATGTAGTCGACCGACTCGTAGCACTGTTCCAGGACTTCCTGGTCCCAACGCGGATAGACGGTGCCAAACGGAGAGGAGGACACCGCGGCGACGGTTTCAATACCCGGGGATGCCCATTTCATCGCTTTGGACACCTCGTGCGTCTTCACGCCCAGACCGCGCGGATCTTTTTCCCAGCTCCCGACCTGCCACGGGCCGTCCGGTTCGTTCCCGATGTACCAGATCTTTACGGCGTAGGGTTTTTCGTGACCGTACTGCTTGCGCAGATCCGACCAGTACGTGCCGCCTTCGTGGTTGGTGTACTCCGCCATGTAGATCGCGTCGTTGATGTCGCCGGTCCCGAGATTGATCGTGTACATCGGTTCGAACCCGACGCGCTCGGCCCACTGCAGATACTCGTCATGCCCGACTTCGTTGGTGTAGTACTGGAACCATGCGAGATCCAGGTGCTGCTTGCGTTTGTCACGGGGACCGATGGAGTCCTTCCAGTCCCAGCCGGACACGAAGTTGCCGCCCGGGAGCCGCACGGCGGGCAGCCCGGAGGACTTGAGCGAGTCGATGTAGTCCCGCCGGAACCCGAGATCGTCCGCGGTGGGATGTTTGGGATTGTACATGCTGCCGTTGACCATCGAGCCGATCGGCTCGAGGAACGCACCGTACAGCCGCGGCGAGATGTCGCCGACCTTGTACGCGGGATGGAATGTGACTTTTGCTTTTTTGCCCATGATTACCCTCCATTTTTTTAATCGCTACTTATAAGTTTATCCGATTACGGATTGGAAATCGATCTCAATCTTCGCGGTTTCGCCTGCGGACAGGACGATTTTCACATGGTCGCCGACGACCGCCACCGCAGACCCGTTCACACGGAATGCCGCGATCGGGCGGCGGCAACGCAGCGTCAGTGTCTGGTCGCGGTTCGAGGTGATTGACGCAAGGACCCCGCGGACGTCCCACTCCATATGCTCGAGTTTTGCCCAAGTGTACAACCAGACTCCCTCGATACCACCGCGCCCGAGAGAGGCGGGCATCGCGGGCAGCAATTCGACGGTGCCTGGTGCGGAATACACGCACATTTCGATCAGGATGGCGGGCATCGCCCCCTGCAGGTCCGGAAAGTGCACCCGATAAGGATAGTGTGTCGTGTGGAGTGAGCGCGTCACAAACCCCTGGTTCATCAGCTGATACAGGTTCTGGACGGTCTCAGGAAGATCCTTGAGCCGGATGGCGGTCAACAGACGGTGGATGATCCCGTGCGCGGAGTCGTCTTGCTGCGCACGCTTGCGGTTGGACACGAGGATGGCCCGGGCGAGAGCCGGCTCGTCTTCCCAGGTGACCCGACGGCCCGGCCACACGTCATAGTGATGCGAAACGTGCCGGTGGTCGTAGTTCTCCCCGACGGAAGGCCAGGCCCACTCCTTGAGCCCGCCCTCCTCGTCCAGCAGGAGCCGCGGCAACGATTCCCGCTGCGCCTGCCAGTGCGGCAGTTGCTCCTCCTCGATGCCGAGCGTACGGCAGGCCTCGCAGAGGTTGTCGAGTACCTCGCCGCAGATCATGATGTCCATCACCGAGTTGATGCTCGCCGCATAGGTCCCGTGCGGGGTCGTAAAGTGCGGAGTCGGATTTTCGGGAGAGAACGAGGGGTAGAAGATCACCCGGCCGTCCGGGCCGCGGTCGCATGCGTAATCTTCAAAAAACAATGCGATCTCGCGCAGTGCGGGAACCACGCGGTCGCGCAGAAAATCCCGGTCGCCTGTGACCAGCCAGTATCCCCAGAGCTCGTTGTAAATCCAGCCGAGACAGCCGGTCCAGCAATAATGCGGATAGGTCTTGGAAAAGTGGTAAAACAACCCCGAGTCGTAGTCGCAATGAACGGTGGCCAACAGCCCGCGCGCGCCGAACAGGCGGCGCGCATTGGTCCGGAAGTCCTCAAATTTGGTTTCGTAGTACCGGAAATACACGTCCATTTCGTCGAACAGCCCGGTGTTGTTGCCCGCACAGACCTGCAGATTGGTGTTGATGTTGTGCTGGCCAAACATCGGGGGGATGGCACCGGTGTCGATGATCTGATAAAAGCGGCCCATATCGTAGAGTTTTTCCAGCAGGGTTCCGTCGAACTCCACGTCGGAGTGGGTACGATGCAGCAGCTCCTCGGCGGAGAGCGCACCATCGGCCGGATCGCCCAGACGGATACGGGAGAGATCCATGCGGGCTCCGAGATGTGCGCGATTGCCGACAAGCAGCGCTTCGTAGTCCGGGTCGAGCGAGAACACCTCCCGAACGACCGGATCTCCGCAGGCGAATGTGAAATCACTTTCAAACTTGACTGTCTTCACCAGGAGCAGCAGGGACTCCGCACCGGCGATCCGGACGCCTTCCCCGGTGCGCTCCGCAGTGCCTCCCTCCCGGATCAGGCGCATGACGGATACATATCCTTTTTGCCCGTAGTCCGGGCAGTACGCCCACCGGAGAACGATCCGGTCCTCGGCCGTCTCCAGCTCATGCGAGCACAACTCGGGAGCCACAAGCCCGCCCCGCCCGCCGATCGCGGGACCGGGAAGACGGACCGACAAGTCCGCGTCCAGGGCACCGCGGGGGGCGGTCAGCCGCACGACGGCGACGTCTCCCCGGTATGCGACGAACGTTTCGCGCGAAAAGGTGCCCAAGTCGTTTTCCCACTGGACTGTGACTTGTCCGGTCGACAGGTCCAACCAGCGCAGGTACTCCCGGGTCTCGCCAGCCTCCGTCTGGCGGATCCCCAGTCGGAAGGCGGGGTGGAGCCGTCCCGCGGTCGGCGGCATGATCCCGGACGGCCCTGTGGACAAGAGTCCGGCGACGCCGGAAGCGAGCTGTACCTCTTCCACCTTCTCGGCCGCTTCGGTGAATCGGCCTTCGCGCAGGAGGCTGCGGATCTCGGGCAGCACGCCGGTCAGATCGGGAGGTTCGGGCGCCCGGAGCCATTTGGGTTCATAGAGAGCTTCATGGGTAAACACGAGTGTCTCGTCGTATGGGTCGCCCGGGATCTCCACCCGCTGGACACCGTCGCCGGTCCAGAACGCGTGCTCGGGAGCGTCTCCGGGAACCAGGCTGCACACATTGCGCTCGGGCAGAAGTCTTTGCCGATGTGCAAGCGGCATGGCGCTGTATCGGAAGGGGTGTGCCAGCAAGGAATCGGCGAAACGTGTCATCGGATGTTTGCCTCCCCGGGTTTTCTTCCATGATAGCACGAACAGCTAAAACGACATAGCAACCAGGCATGCAAAAAAAACAGGAGCTCTGTGCTCCCGCTCTTCCGCTCGTGATGTTGGCGCAGATGATTCTGCTAGTCCGGAGCGTCGGCCGGGAGTTCCACAGTGAATGTCGTTCCGCTGCCCATTTCGCTCTCCACCGTGATGGAGCCCCCCGCGAGTTCGACGATCCGGCGCGCGATGACCAGTCCAAGCCCGCTTCCCGCGCTGCTTCGCGCACGATCCGCCTGATAGAAGCGGTCGAAAATCCGGGTGAGATCTTCCGGAGCGATGCCAACCCCTTCGTCTCGCACACGCACCCGCACGCCACCGGGCGGCACACTTTCGAGCGAGACCTCCACCACACCTCCGGCAGGTGAGAACTGTATGGCGTTTTGGATGAGATTGAGCCAGACCTGCCAGAGAAGGTCCCGGGGACCCGCGTGTCGCAAAGTCGGCAGAGAAAGTTCGAACCGGATGTCCTTTTTTGACCAGACCGGCTCGATCGACAAGATCACCTTGCGGATCTGTTCGTCCAGAGCGTACTCGGTGTACGCGTCCCGGATCCCCCGGCTGTCCAGCTCCGATAACCGCAGCAGGTTGGAGGACAGACGGATCAGCCGGTCGCTCTCCGTGGCGATGATGTCGCAGTATTCCCGCCTCTGCTCTGGATCCATTTCCTCGTCCCGCAGCAAGGTCGCAAATCCCCGGATCGAAGTGGCCGGCGTGCGGAATTCGTGGGATACATCCGATACAAAGTCACGGCGCAGCGTGTCCATGCTGCCGAGGTCGCGCACCATCGCGTTGAAGTCCTGCGTCAGCTGTGCGAGTTCGTCACTGCCTCGTACCCGGACAGACACGCCAAAATCCCCTTTGGCCACCCGGTTGGCCGCTCCGGACAACACCCGGATCGGCTGGACGGTACGGCGAACCACCAGCAGGATGAGAACCGTACCCAGGCAGGCGATCGAAAAGAAACACAAAGCGATCAGTCCCCTTGGATGCAGCTCGCCGTTCGAAAACAGAGGTCGATCGACCGGAAGCCGGTCCAGCAGCCGTTGATTGGTCATGACGCGGAACACCACACCGAGCGCGAGGGTATTGAGCAGCCACCAGACACCCAGAAACACCACAGCAAACCGAAAATAAATCGAATGAAACAGGCGCCTACCCACGCGATATTCCTTTTTCATACGGTTTTCTCCACCTTGTATCCCAGCCCGCGGACCGTCACGATTTGAAAAGCGTCCAGGTGCCCGAACCGATCCCGCAACCTTTTGATGTGGACGTCGACGGTTCGTTCGTCCGATTCGGAATCAAACCCCCAGATTTCCTCCATGAGATCAAACCGGGTGAAGATACGACCCGGCTGGGACAGCAGCTTGAAAAGCAGGTAGAATTCCTTCTGGGGCAACGTCACGGTTTCCTCGGGTGTCGACACGGTCAGAGCGTCATAATCGAGCACCACATTTCCGGCGACAATGCGCCGCTCCGCGCTGATCCGGGCGCGGCGGAGCAATGCCTCGATCCGGAGCAGCATCTCCTCGAAATCGATCGGTTTGACCATATAGTCGTCGGTTCCCGCGCGAAACCCCTGCACCTTGTCCTCGATCCGCTCCTTGGCGGTCACCATGAGGATTGGGAAGGTGTAGCCGGCGTCACGCAGGTCGCGGGTCAAGGTGTACCCGTCCATGCGGGGCATCATGATGTCCGCGATCATCAGATCGATGTGCCGTTCACCGAGCACCCGCATCGCATCCACCCCGTCGGACGCTCCGACCACGCGGTACCCCGCGCGGACCAGGTATGCCTCGATGAGTTTACGGATACTGTCGTTGTCGTCCACGACCAGAATGTCAAACATGCGGCAGACTCCTTTCGGACCGGGTCACTCGGAACGCAACGCGGCGACGGGATCCATGCGGGCGGCCATGCGGGCCGGAATCGTGCCCGCGATTACGGTCAGGAGCATACTGCCCGCGACCAGCAGCACCGACATGTACGGGGTCATCCGCACAATGCCCTCGATGCCCGACATCCGGGCGACGATCGCGTCAATCGGGATCGACAGCAGGAACGAGGAAGCGATGCCCAGCACGCCCGCCGCCAGACCGATGATCAATGTTTCGGCATCAAACAGACGTGTGATGTCGCGTTTGCGGGCCCCTACGCTCCGGAGCACCCCGATTTCGCGGGTACGCTCGATCACTGACACGTAGGTGATGATGCCGATCATGATCGTCGAGACCACCAGAGAGATGGCGGCAAAACCGACCAGCACCGTTGTCACGGTGTCGAGCAAAGAGGAGATCATGTCGGTCACCATCTCGGACAGGTCGGTATACAGGACCTGATCCGCCGTGTCTTTGTCGTCATTATACGCGTCCAGGTATTCCTTGATCGCGTCTTTGCTGTCAAAGTCCGCGGGATAAATCTGGATGCCAACCGGCCGGTTGACCGCGCCAAGTGCCAGCAACCGGGCGTCCCGTACCCGATCGTCCGCAAACGGCGCGCCGGTGAGGACGTCAACCGGAGAGTCCAGCTGTGCCGCGGCGATCGCCGAGTTTTCCGCATCCAAGGCCACACGCTCGGAAAGCGCGGTGGTATAGATGATGCCGGGGGAAAAGTACTCGCTCGCGGCATCCTCGCGGATGCGCAGCACGCCGGTCACCGTCAGGGGGGTCCCCGTATCGGACGCAAAGAGAGCGTCGTACTCCGCGGTGGAAACAGGGAGGAACGCGCCGTCGCGCTCGACATAAAACGCGTCGTTCGGGATTGCCTTGAGCGGCGTCGTTCCGAGCAGGGTATGCACGGTATAGGTGTCTGCCGGTTCCATCATACCAAGCTTGCGAAACAGAGCCTCGTCCATCCGGTTGTACTTGTCCACGACGATGGCGATTTCACCCTCGGTTTCGGGAAGCCGGCTGTTTTCACCGACCAGCTCGTACAGGGAAAGCACGAAGTCCGGGTTGTCCGGCATTTCCTGCCAATATGTGTTGCCGGTCCCCTGGAGACTCTCCATGGGTGTGGTCCGTCCGACGTCGAACCGGAGCACCGTGTCCTCCGCCCGCGCCAGCAAATTGAAGTCCACTCCGCGCGTGTAGGCGATCGTACTGGCCACCCCACCCAGCGATGCCTCCATCTGCCCGACGTATTCCAGGTACTCGTCGGTGATCCGATTGGTGTGCGTAGTGCGATTTTGCGCGGAGTCATATCGATACACCGCATCCCCTTCGGGGTATTCCACGTATCCATCGGTGTCTCCGCGTCCTCCTCCCAGAGGCCCGCGCTCGCGGAGATCCACATTCTGTACCGCCGGGTTGACGGAGATCGGGAAACCGGACAGCGCTTCCGTCTGCAGGTCGTCCATGTAGGCACCCAGCCCGCCCGACAACGCAAGCACCAATGCCACGCCCGCGATGCCGATGCTCCCGGCAATCGAGGTCAGAATCGTCCGTCCCCTCTTGGTCATGAGGTTTCGAAACGACAAGCCGGCTGCAGCGGACAGCGACATCGACGTCTTGGCACGCTTTTGCGCGCGCTGTGCAAGAACGCCCGTTGCGGGCTCGGATGCCTTGCCACTGGAAGTTGAATCCTCCGCCGAACCGATCGACCGGGTGTCCGACACGACCTCCCCGTCCAGCAGACGAACAATCCGATCGCTGTAACGTTCCGCCAGTTCCGCGTTGTGTGTGACCATCAAGACCAGCCGGGTGCGCGAAACCTCCTTGAGGATTTCCAGCACTTGCTCGCTGGTGTGCGAGTCGAGCGCGCCGGTCGGCTCGTCCGCCAGCAGAATGTCTGGATCGTTGACCAGGGCGCGGGCGATCGCAACCCGTTGCATCTGCCCGCCTGACAGCTGGTTGGGCTTTTTTCGGACCTGATCGCTCAGCCCGACCGACTCCAGTGCGCGATGTGCCCGGCGGCGGCGCTCTGCCGGTGCCACCCCCGCGAGAGTCAGAGAAATCTCGACGTTTTGCAACACCGACTGATGAGCGATGAGGTTGTAGTTCTGAAACACGAAACCGACCGACCGGTTGCGGTAGGCGTCCCAATCGCTGTCGTTCCAGGCTTTGGTGGACTGACCGTTGATGACCAGGTCGCCATCGTCGTAACGGTCCAACCCTCCGACGACGTTCAACAGGGTGGTTTTGCCGCACCCCGAAGGGCCGAGCACAGATACAAATTCATTCTTCCGGAACGCGATCGACACCTGCCGAAGTGCAGGGATCCGCTGTTCGCCGATCCGATAGGTCTTTGTGATGTTGACAAGTTGCAGCATAGACATAAAAAAGCCTCCGCAGGTTCTCATTGTATAGAGAGACCCATCCTACGAAGGTTACATGAACCCACCATGAACCGAACGGAATCGCCTGCCGGCCTTTGACCGTCAGCCCGCGGCCATCACCCGCTTGTGCTCTTGCGGCTCCGATACCGCGGCCGCCTCCCGGAGTTCCCGTACCAACCGCCGGATGACGTTGTGGGGAGCGCCCAGGCCGTCGTCCGCTTTCCATCGATAGGTCCGGATTGTAAGCTGTGTGGAATCCCCTTCGGGCCGGAGTGTGAGCGTGAGACAGAGGATCCGCGGATCGGCGGCACTCGGCAAGGCAAACACCGTTCTATGCGGGTTCGTATCTAAAAGACGCATCCGACGCAGCAGAGGGGACGATGGTTCCGGCGCCTTCGCCGGCAAACGGATTACACCCGCCAGGACCGGTACAGAGGCATTGATGCGCAGCGTGGCCATCCTCCGCGGCATCCCCCGGCCGCGGCGCACGACGATCCCGGGTGGGTTGCCCGCCGCGTCCCTCCCCCGGGACGGACGGCCTTTTGCGAGGAGTGCACTGGACAATACCAGCGAAGAGACATACCAACCGGCATGCACCAGCCCCGCAATCTGTCCCGGGAGCCAACCCAGGATGGAAGCGAGACCGGTCTGCAAACCTTCTTCCCCCGCTATGCGTTCCGCGGTTTTGTCCATCTGTGCAGCCCATCTCCCCCACGGTATGGTGAAAAACCCTCCAACAGTTCCATTGTGCGGATTGTGATCGTACCCGACAAGTGACAAACATCATGAGTTGAACATCAATTTCAATATCGGTTTATTCAATCACTCATACTCATCCCGGCAGAGATCACTTCCACATCTACATATCTCTGCGATACAATGATGGAAACTAAAGCCGTTCCCGCCGGGGGTGTCAGGTGTCAGTTGAACAGCAGGTCGGAATTGTCATCTACACCATTCAACTGATGGCGGGGATGCTCGTCATCACATCCATCTGGACCCGATCCAAAAAATCTGCTTCCCTGACGCTGTTGACGGCTCTGCAGGCGACCGTCATGGCATGGCTACTGTGTGCAATCATCGAAAATCTGGTGCGGGGCACCCCGGTGTACCCGTTTTTCGTCCGCCGGATCCTCGTCGTACTCTATTTTCTCGCACCGCTCTGGCTGTTGTTCACGTTTGCATATCTGGACCTCCCGCTCCTCCGTTCCCGGAAGGCACGTATCGGGGTCCTTATGCCCTCGGTTGTACTCGCTCTCTATACGTTGATCACACCTGCTTCCCCCTGGATCATTCGAGAAATGGACGGGAATACACAGGTTGCCCAATGGGGTTCCGTGTTTATTGCCAGCACTTTCGCAACCTATTTGGTGGGGCTTTTGTGCGCCGCGTTGCTTGTGTTCCGGACTTGGCGGACACGCCGCAACGTCCGGGAAAACCTGCTGCTGGCGATCTCCGCGCTGGTGCCGATCCTGCTCAGCATCCTTGTCAACCTTCGGATCATCCAACCTCCGGTATTCGACCTCACGCCGATCAGTCTCTCGTTTTTTATCGGAGTCATTGCGTTGCTTGCGTACCGGCACAAGTTGCTTGACCGCATGCCCCATGTTGCGCGGGAGTTGCTCGCCAGTTTCACCGAGGCCATCCTGATCCTCGACCCGGACGGCAACATTGTCGACTACAACAACGCCTTCCGCAGTCTGTTCTCCCCGCTCGTCGACCTGGATGGTTGCCGGACCGTCATGGACATCCGCGCTCGACTCCCGGAAGAAGCCGTCGATGTGGAGGCAGTCGAGCGGTTTCGCCAAACTTACAAAGCACACAATCCTGACCACCCGGTCGTTTTCCAGGTACGAACCGGAGAGCAGGACCGCACGTTTTCCTGTGTGATTGATCCGCTGGTGGACAACGAAAAACAGGAAGTGGGAAGGCTGCTCGCTTTTCATGACATCACCGCTCTGCGCGACCAGACACTGCTGTCTGAACGGAAGCGCGTATCGGGTGATCTGCATGACAGTCTGGGCAACAGCCTCAATATCATCGGGTCCAACCTGGAATACGCCCTCCGGCTCCAGCCGGATCAACCCGAAATCCGCCGGTGTCTGCAGGTATCCTACGAGCGGGCGACCCGCGCGATCCTGGACCTACGGCGCATCGTGGACGCACTATCCCCGGTCGATGTCGCCGAGCACGGCCTGTCTCTCGCACTGGAACATCTGATCGCACGGACCCGGCGACAGGGAGTCCACATCACCTTTGATCACCTGGTTTCATCAGGAGAGGGTCCGGACGAAATGCGTCATCCCGAACACCTGTACTACATCTGCGAGGAAGCGCTTCACAATGCGGTCGAACACGGGAGACCCGAAACCATTCAGGTGGTACTCAAACAAAATCCGGACGACCTGCGCCTTTACATCTCCGACGACGGCGCCGGCTGCAAAGAGATTGTCCGCGGCAACGGCCTGACGAACATGCGATCCCGTGCCAGTGCGCTCGGCGGCACACTCGAATACGGCTCCCCGGATGACGGCGGTTTTGTCGTCAAGGTGATTGTGCCGCGTCATCAGACGACGGCAGGACTGGAAGAGAGGAGTACACCGTCATGATCCATGTGCTGATCGTTGACGACGAGTACGAAGCAGCCGCCGCCCTCCAGCGGAACATCGAGGGGCTGGAAGGCATCCACGTCGCCGGCATCGCACGGAACGGCCTGGATGCGGTTGAATTGTGCGGGCGGCTGCTGCCGGAGGTGGTCCTGATGGACATCCGGATGCCGGGTATGGACGGCATTGAAGCAGGACGGCAGATCAAACGGGCGCACCCGGATATCAAGGTTGTGATTTTGACGATGTTTCAGGAAGAGGACCATGTGCTGCAGGCCGTACGAACCGGGTGCGACGGCTATCTTGTCAAAGGTGCCCGGGGGGAAGTGATCGCAGCCACAGTCAAAAATGTGTCCAATGGACTTGCCACATTTGACCGCGGCGTGCATGCTATGCTGCGCAACCACCTCACGGAAGAATCTCTTTCCTCCCCGGAAGGCGCGGGAAGCCTGCATCAGTTGAGTCCGCGAGAAATCGAAATCGTCCGTCTGATGACAGCAGGCCGTACGCACGCCGAAATCGCGCGCCATTTGCATCTGAGTGAAGGGCACATCCGGAATCAGCTGGTCGCCATTCGCGACAAGCTCAACGTACGCAACAGTCTGGAGTTGGTAGCCTGGGGGGCCAAAATGGGACTATAGGGAGTCGGACGGTTCATCCGCCAGTCTGCCCGAACGCGCCATTTCCAAAAACACACGCGCGACAGACGGGTCGAACTGTGTACCGGCACAACGTTCGATTTCCGCAAACGCTTCCTCGGGAGACAGGGGATCGCGATAAGGCCGCTGTTCGGTCATCGCGTCGTAGGCGTCCGCCACCGCCAAAATGCGGGACACGAGCGGAATGGCTTCTCCGCTCAGTCCCCGGGGATATCCTTTTCCGTCCCACCGCTCGTGGTGGGTCAGCACGGCCTCCGCAACGACCGACAGCGCAGGAGAAGCGGACGCGATCCGATACCCGATCTCCGGGTGTTTTCTCATTTCCGTCCACTCTTCATCCGTGAGCTTGCCCGGCTTGTTGAGAATCTGGTCCGAAATGCCGATCTTGCCGATGTCGTGGAGTTTGGACAACATATGCAGCAAGTCGAGCTCCTGCTCGCCCAACCCCATCGCGGTACCGATGTTGCGGGTGATCTGGACCAGCCGTTCCGCGTGCGACTCGGTCTCAAAGCTCCGCGCCTGCATGGTGGTCGTGATCGATTTGAGAATGGAGCTGTGCGGGCTTTTGTCCACGAGTGTTTTACGCTGGTACATGTAGTCTTCGGCCACGCGCAGGGCATCCGGATACTCATCATCCGGACTCTCCATGGTCCCGTAACCGAGTGAGATAAAGATATGCAGCGCATCGTCCGGGATGTTGTCATTGTAAGTCTGACAGGCAACCGTGATTTGCTGGATCAATGCGTAGGCCGTGACGCCGTCGGTGTGCGGCAGCAGGATGAAAAACTCATCTCCGCCGGTCCGTGCGAGCACATCTCCCGGCCGCACACACGCAGCCAGAATTTTACCGGCTGTACGGATCAGGTCGTCTCCGCGGTCGTGTCCAAACGCGTCGTTGACCAGTTTGAGCCCGTCGATATCCCCCATCACCACCGATACGGGATACGCTTCTTCCGTCTGCATCCGCTGCATTTCCTGATCCAGAAAACGCCGGTTGTACAGTCCGGTCAGATAGTCATGGTAACTGGCGAACAACAGCTCGGCCTCTGCCTTTTTCTGTTCGGTGATGTCCTGGAGGATGCAATAGGTCTGGAGGAAAATGCCGTCCGCGCCATGCCCGATGCGGCCTTCGACCGCAAAGTGAATCACCCTCCCGGTTTTGTGAATCAGCCGGACCTCACACGAGATGCGCCCCTGGTCCTTGAAATGTTCAAACCGTTCGGTGAAATCCTGCCGGTCCGCTTCGGGTACAAATGCCCCAAACCAATGCCCGACGACCTCTGACCGGTCGTATCCGAGCACGTCCAGCCATTGCTGGTTGACATCGATGAAATAGCCCTCTTTGTCCAGCGACTGGTAACCCATCGGGGCGCGGTTGAACAGCATCTGGAACCGCTCCTCGCTTTCGCGCAGCTGCTCGACCGAGTCTCTGCGCTCCTGACCGTGATACAGCAGCATTCCCAGCAGTACGGAAAAGACCGGATACACCACCATCACGGGGATCACGATGCGGGAGAAGGTTTCCATGGCTTCCTCCAGCGGCATCAGGAACATGCATGCCAGCATCAGGATGTGGACGACCAGCCCCATGACATAAAGATTGAGCCATTTCCAGCGGATCTGCCGGGACCTGTGGAACACCCAGCGGCGCCACACCAATCCAATCACGGCACTCGTGACGATGGTCCCGATTCCCGGGATCATTCCGATGCCGCCCATCCAGATGCGGTACCCCGTGGCCGTTGCCGCAGTGATGAGAGTCGGCACCGGACCAAAAATCAGCGCGGTAACGCTGATCAGGATGGTTCGGGTGTCGTAAACCAGTCCGGGACGCAGTTCGTAGGGGGCCGCCATGATGACGACGCAGATGGCCGCCGTCAGCAAACCGGTGACGTACCGCCACACTTTGTCCCATTTCGCGGGGAGGTGGTCGCTGATTTCGTAAATGACGAACAATCCCAGCATCAAAAGGGCGTTGCTGAGCATTCCCACCAAAAGTTCAATATTCATGGAGTGCTCCTGTAGAGGGGCGGGCAAAAAGGGGTCTGTCAAATCCGTCTGCTCGCCAGGCCGCACGCCTTTGCACGGCAGGTCGGGTAGGAAAGATCGGTTAGCGTTATTTTATCAGGTCAATTGCAATGATGCACACAGATTGTCAAAAATAAATGACTTAATCGAAAAGGCCCTTCCCGTGGGGAAGGACCTCTCCTGAGGGAAGTGTTTCTCTTATCGCGTTCGGATCTGAATCCCCGCGATCCCGCATGGCGGCAGTTGGAACGCAATGCCGTCCGACCCTGCACTGTCGACGGGAAGCACCTGGATCGAAACCCGGTCGGGGTCTTCAAATGTGTTGTGCGCGGTTACGTCCCCCGCGATCATCCGACCGGAGGTTTCAGAGATGGCACCCCCCGCGATCCGCAGCGTCACTTCCGCGGGCTTGTCTGCGGACAGATTCACCGCGGATAAATGCACGGCCCCTTCTTTGATCGACGCAGAGAGCTCGACCTGCGGCAGATCGTACCGGACAGACGCCGGCCGATCGGTCCATTCGACCTCCAGCACCTCCCCGTCCTGATGCTCTTTGAGCAGATCAAATACGTGGCAGGTGGGGGTACGCACCATCCGTTCCCCGTCGGTGAGACAGATGGACTGCAGAACGTTGATCGTCTGGGCGAGGTTCGCCAGTCGGATCCGGTCTGCGTGCCGGTGGAACAGATGCAGCATCAGGACCGCGCATAGCGCAGACCGCATGGTATTTTGCTGGTATAAAAATCCGGGGTTGGAACCGGGCTCGTTGTCCACCCAGATCCCCCATTCGTCCACCGCCATCGCGACTTTTTTGTCCGGATCGTACTCGTCCATGATGTCGATGTTGTTTTGGATCAATTTCTCTTTGGCCAGGGTGTTGGCCGCGGTACGGTACCAACTGTCTTCCGAGAACACGGTCCCGTGGGACTCTTCGCCCGGTTTCACATAACAGTGTACGGACAGCCCGCCCATGCGGGAAGCACCGATGTCGCGCATCAAGGTCCGGGTCCAGTCCGGGCGTTCGACATTCGCGCCGCCCGCGATTTTTACGACGGGAGGCACTTTCCACCAGTCGGCGGTTCCCATCCCTTTGTAGTTTCTGACATAGGTGGCATAGCGCCGGAACTCATTGGCATAGTACTCCGCCGTCATGTTGCCGCCGCAGCCCCAGTTTTCGTTACCGACACCAAAGTATTTCATTTTCCAGGGCTTCGCTTGTCCATTTTGTTTACGAAGTTCAGCCATCGGAGAAACACCGTCGAACGTGATGTATTCGACCCAATCCGCCATTTCCTGTACGGTACCGCTGCCCAGATTGCCGTTGACATAGGTCTTGCAGCCGATCTGCCTGCAGAGCTCCATGAATTCATGGGTGCCGAAGCTGTTGTCCTCCACCACGCCGCCCCAGTGGGTGTTGATCATCTTCTTTCGGTTTTCCTTGGGGCCAACGCCGTCCATCCAGTGGTATTCGTCAGCAAAACAGCCTCCCGGCCAGCGCAGCACCGGAATCTTTATTTTTTTCAGGGCTTCAACCACATCGTTCCTCATTCCATTGGTGTTTGGAATTGGGGAATTCTCGCCGACATAAATTCCTCCGTAAATGCATCTTCCGAGGTGTTCTGAAAAATGACCGTAGATTTCCCTGTTGATTTTGCTTTTCCTGTTCAGGGTATTGATTACGTATCTGGCCATGCTATTGTGCCTCCTTGCTAAACGATTTAAGTGTTCCCGGATTTATCGGGTGAAATACGGAATGACATACAGACATTAGGTTTCTGTCATAAAATTACCCACCCACAGGATTATGACAGCAGTTGATCAGCGTAAGGAGATAATCTGGTGGAGTGGTATTTCAAAAAAACATAAAATAGTTTATAAAAAACATAAACATATAAGTATAATATCATTATGAAACTGTTAATGTCAACCATCCAAAGTACATGAACGAAACAGTTAAAACTGATGACTGCAGATACACCCTTGATCCCCGGTGTGAAAAACGATTAATTAAGAACAGGATAAGGATAAACAGGTTCTTCCCCGGACAGAAACGAATAAATTAACAGGCTATTCTTCATCTGCCGGGCTGTAATTAATGCGGACGTTTATATCCTGGTTGTAGTTTCCGAAATTCTTTCCGTAAATGGTGAGACCTCCGACATGTTTGGCATCATCGGGTACAGACAGTTTGAACTTGATAGGGCTCCTGTAATCCAGATCAAAATCCCTGAGAGAGACGTCGGATACTTGCAGACCGTCTATAAAAGTGCCGTTGTTGTTTATCATTATCAGCTTCAGAAGACCGAACTGGTTCCAGTTCGAAGGCCACCATTTCGGTGTAAAAATGCCCTTGACGCTTCCGAAATCCCCGGGGCTGGTCCAGTATCCAATGCATTTGTTATTGATATAAAAATGTATATCAGACGGCCATACATCATTGCTGCCCGGAGCTTCCGAACCGAGTTCCGCCGAAATTGTTATCTGGTCTATTTTCTGCTTCGGAGGCAGTAAATTCGGAATGATATACTCAACGTATCCCCGTGTAAACCAGAGAATATCGCTTTTTAAGCGATCAGGGTGGGCAAAATACCGCGGGTCGTCAACTTCACCGATTAATGCTTCGGGAGAAGCCAGACCGCAAGTGGGATATACCTGGTAATCCGAGTAGTGGCCGACCTTAATGTCTATTTCAAATATATTCTTCAGGTCTTCCTTTGTATTCATCTCAATGAAGATCTTGTCCAGGTGACACATGCATTTTTTATGGTTGCCATG
>LSQX01334504.1_pt1 | contig 40243 bp, 36 predicted proteins | sample 654561 | NCBI WGS metagenome assembly LSQX01 (sample SAMN04489861, study PRJNA283612) | anaerobic digester metagenome | isolation source: 4 biogas reactors fed with cattle manure at either 37C or 55C with and... | place: Denmark: Kongens Lyngby | collected 2014 | reverse complement strand
CAATAAAGATTCTTAAAGATAATATTTTAGAAACCTATAGTTGTAATGAAAATGGTATTAGAGAATATATAAAGTCAGTTTGTGATAAGTTTGATAGGCCATTATTCAATCCAGTTTCTTGGATTAACTCAATATATATGCCAACGCCCACAATTATTGAAGCAGCTCAAGCATTGTATATGGGGCATAATGTTAAAGATATTTCAAGAAATGATGCCAGCGCAAAGAATCTGAATGAAACCACAAAAGCCATAAATGAAATTATAGATTATAGTAAGGCTAATAAAAAAAAATCTATTTGTTTTATCACAGGAGTACCCGGAGCGGGAAAAACATTAGCGGGACTTAATATTGCTATTGAAAGACAAAAAGTTGATGAAAATGAGCATGCAGTATTTCTTTCAGGAAATGGCCCACTAGTTGATGTTTTACAAGAGGCATTAGCCCGGGATGATGTGAAAAGAAAAGGTATACGAAAAACAGAAGCGATGCGTAAAGCTAAAGAATTCATACAGATAATACATCATTTTAGGGATGATGCAATTTCCATTGATGCTCCACCAATAGAAAGAGTTACAATTTTTGATGAGGCACAGCGCGCATGGGACGAACCAAATCTTGTTGATTTCATGAAAAGGAAAAAAGGTGTTTTAGATTTTAATATGTCTGAGCCTGAATTTCTTATCAGCATACTAAATCGTCATGAAGGATGGGCAACTATTGTATGTCTTATTGGTGGCGGTCAAGAAATAAACAAGGGTGAGTCTGCTGGAATTGCTGGCTGGTTTGAATCTTTAAGAAGCAATTATCTGGAATGGGACGTTTACATATCAAATAAGATTACTGATGAGGAATATTCGAAAGGTCGTTCATTTGATGAGTTGGTAGAAGGAATAAACTATAAGATTAAAGATGATTTACATTTGTCGGTATCATTACGTTCTTTCAGAAGTGAGAATGTTTCTGCTTTTGTAAAGGCTTTATTGGATGTAGACAAAAAAACAGCAAAAAAGTTATATGAGCAATTTAAAAATGATTATCCAATCTGTATTACAAGGGACTTAGAAAAGGCTAAATTATGGGTTAAAGAAAAAGCAAAAGGCTCACAACGTTATGGAATAACTGCAAGTTCCGGTGCTAAGCGCTTACGTAAATACGGTGTATGGGTACAAAATAAGGTGGACGCACCAAATTGGTTTTTAAATGGAAAAGATGATATAAGAGCATCATATTTCCTGGAAGAGACAGCAACAGAGTTTGATATTCAAGGACTTGAGCTTGATTGGACAATTTTATGTTGGGATGCAAATTTAAGATTTAACAATGGGCAGTTTGAATTTTTTAATTTTAAGGGTACCAAGTGGCAAAATATAAATAAGGATGATAATATTTTATACCTAAAAAATGCATACCGAGTATTGCTGACAAGGGCACGTCAAGGTTTTATTATATTTGTACCAACTGGGGATGCAAATGATATAACAATGCAACCAGGTTTTTATGATGGTGTTTATCATTATTTAAAGGAAATTGGAATTAATGAAATTTAAATAGAATTTAAAATAGCCTAACCAAAACATATAATGTGGACCATAGGATTGATGAGATATCTACGCAAATACAACATTTCATTGTTTTTCAAAAGATATAAAATAGCCTAAGTACATCACGTCGAGTGCGTAGCGTTGCTGGAACATGTTGATAAGAAGTAAAACAAAAAAGCCTTGGAAAATAGGGATTTCAGAGTAATAGCCACCCGCGGGAGCGATGCTTTAGGGTGGCTTTTTGCTGTTCGCCGGCCGTCATAAAATCTAAGCAACTTGCCCTGGTGGCTGTTATGTTATTGATGAAGTGTTTTCCCATTTTGGGGGATAGATGAAGATAAAAGTTATGGAATTACGGCATATTCTTAATTATTCGAGAAAGGGTCAGTTTCGTCTTTCTTTTAAGGTTAATACGACACGAATCATTTTAATTGGTATCATATCATAGTGGACTCATTAGCATAACGAGGTATTGCAAAAAGGGGATTACGCGTTTATAATGTCTCATCGATGGTGCGGACATAGCTCAGCTGGTAGAGCATTAGCTTCCCAAGCTAAGGGTCGCGGGTTCGAATCCCGTTGTCCGCTCCAGCTTATTTCAAAGAGAATCCCCCCAACAAACAATCCAGATAAATATAGAACGTAACCATCAGTGCTATTATTTGATGCTATTATGCCTTAAATAAATTTGATAATTTGCTAAGTTTGACACAAATTTTTATGAGTATTACAATAACTCCGGCTTTGTACCCGATTATAGCCTACGCTGATGAATACTTTCTTGTAGTGGGGAAGGGGGGTGGATGGCATGGCAACTAACTTGGCCGATGAAATCAAAAAGGCAGAATCAGATGCGAAACAGATAGTCAAAGATGCAAAGAATGAAGCGGCACGTTTGATAAGTGAAGCCAAAAATGAAGCAGAAGTTCGAATCAAAGAAACTAGACAACAGGCCTTCCGAAAATATCGTGACAATTTGCAGAAAGTCGAAGAGGAGGCTGAAGCTAGGGCGGGGGAAATAGTCCGAAAGGGAAAAGAAGGTGCTAAAGCATTTACAAATAGCCATCAGGGGCGTGTTAATAAGACCGCTGCCTGGATTGCGGAAGAGGTGATGGCTAGATATGGCCGTGGCTAGAATTAACAAACTCGAATTTTATATTCACAACTCAGTAATAGAGGATGTGCTGGCCATCCTTCAGAAAGCAGGTTCCTGCGAAATTATTTCTCGGCAGGATATGGATGATTCAGAGGATCATTCACCGTCTCGTCTACAACATATCGATAGTTTACTCAGCGAAATACGATTTCTTCTGCGTTTTTTAGAACCATATTTCAATGATAGCGTTAGCCCTATGGCACGAGCCTTGGGTGAACGGCCGAACTATTCTGTACAAGATTTGGAAGACCTTTCAGAGCAGACAGAAATAAAGAATTTTGCGGAAGAAATGCGTACACGTGAACGTAGGCTTGTAGAAATTCACTCAGAGATTACACAAATTGAGGGGGCAAAATCTATTCTTTCCCACCTTACCGAGTTGCCCTATGATTTGGATCTTTTATCTAACGGGACACAGACGGTTAAGGGTGTTGTTGGGACTATGCCTGTTGACAATGTGGCCAGCTGCAAACAGGCAATTGCAGATGTTCTTCGTGAAAATGGGGAGTGTTTTACCGCTTCTTTTGGGGAAAAAGACAAAGAGGCGTGGGTGGCAATTTTCTATCGAAGGGATCTGGAGCAGAAAGCTCTGGATATGTGTTCAAAGTTTAGTCTTTCACGCGTCGATATCCCAGGCCATCTAACTCTTAGTGTTGGGGAAGAACTTGTGAATTTTGATGCCCGGCGCGAAGCTTTAGAGCAGGAAGAAGACAAAATCCTGGGAGAAGTTTCAAAAGTTGCGGAAGAATGGGTTCCTACAGTAAGAGCTTTAAGCGATTACTGGAACATTCTAAAATCTCGTTATGAAGCACTAGGAAGCAGCAAGTTCACAGAAAAGACAGTAATCCTTAAGGCATGGGCACCTGCAGATTCTGTTAAAAAATTAAAAGCAGAGCTTGCCCCGTACGAATCTGTCCTCGAGATGGTAGTTTCAGATCCTGCCCCAGAGGATGAACCCCCAACGCTTTTAGTCAATAAGGGATGGAATCTTCCTTTTGAGACCCTTACCAAACTTTATGGAGTTCCTCAATATGGCGAACTTGACCCTACAGCATTTCTTGCCCCCTTCTTTTTTGTTTTCTTTGGCATGTGCCTGGGGGATGGAGGCTATGGGCTGGTTATGCTTGGCTTTTTCGTTTTCTTTTTGAAGAAGTTCAAGCGGATGCCTCAAGGTACTAAGCAATTTTTTAATTTATTTGTTCTATCAGGAGTTGCGACAGTCATAGTGGGAGCTTTGACAGGGAGCTGGTTTGGTGATCTGATCGATGTCTTTGGGGTATTTAAGTTTTTGCGTCCTCTCAAAAATATCCCAGTGTTGATCAATCCCATGGACGACCCGATGTCTATTTTGTTCGTTTCTCTTGCATTGGGCGTAGTTCAGCTATTCTTCGGTCTTTTCATATCCTTTTTTGACTGTCTTCGCAAAAAGGATTACATGGGAGCATTTGCTGACCAGGGCGGTTGGATTGTTTTCCTTGTTGGTCTCTTGCTTGTAGGCGGGGGCGTGAGCGGGAATTTATCCAGCAGTGTGGGCAGTATGGGTAAAACGCTAGCTCTATTTGGAGCGGCAGTGCTTGTGCTTACTCAAGGAAGGGCAAAAACGGGCATAGCGCAAAAGGCCATTTCTGGTGTACTCAGCCTATACAATGTGACATCGTATCTTGGGGATGTGCTGAGCTATAGCCGACTGCTTGCTCTTGGCCTTGCCTCCGCAGCTATAGCTTCCATAATCAATATGTTGGCAGGTCTCGCTGGAGGGATTCCTTTTGTAGGGTGGATTATAGCCCTTGTCCTTATTTTAGGGGGGCACTTGTTTAGCGTTGCAGTTAATGTGCTAGGCGCGTTTGTTCACTCTTTACGTCTCCAGTACGTTGAGTTTTTCAGTAAATTCTACTCTGGTGGCGGGAGAAGTTTTATGCCGCTAACGTATAAAACTCATTTTGTTTCTATTTCAGAAACAAAAAAATCTTAATAGCATATAAAGCTCATAGAATGAGGGGAGTGTTTGTAAGTATGAATCTTCTCGGAATTATGTTGTCAGTTTTTGGTGCGGCTCTAGCCGCAGGTTTTGCAGGGGCAGGATCAGCAATAGGCGTTGGCATTGCAGGTGAGGCAGGTGCTGGTGTAATGACTGAGGATCCAGGTAAGTTTGGTCTGGTTTTGTTACTTCAGGCATTGCCAGGAACCCAGGGCATCTATGGTCTTCTTATTGCTTTTTTTGCAATCTTGAAAATAGGCCTTCTTGGCGGAGCAACTGTTGATTTAAACGTGTGGCAGGGACTTGGCATCATGTTTGCGTGTCTTCCAGTTGCGATAGGTGGATATTTTTCTGCCATTGCTCAGGGGAAGACCTCTGCGGCATGTATTCAGATGATTGCTAAAAGACCTGAAGAAACCGGTAAGGCTGTTATTCTGCCTGCCATGGTTGAAACGTATGCTGTGCTTTCTCTTCTTATGAGCATTATTCTGCTCAACGGAATTCAGATTTAACCGTTGAGTCAGAGGTGAATGGTAATGTCTTTGGCTGATATAAAGATAAAAATCGAGGCAGACGCAAAGAAAGAAGCCGAAAAAATTTTTGAGAACGCAAGACTGGAAGCAGATAAAATTCAAAAAGACGCTGATGCTGAAATCCAGAAAATCGATGCATCTTATATTGAGCGGTTTAACACAGAAAAGCCGGAAATACTCAAGCGGCGCGAAATAGTTGCTAACCTCGATGTTAAGAAAATCATGTTGGGAGCTCAGCAGGATCTTATAGCCCTTGCTTTTAACGAAGCATTGAAAACTTTAGCTTCTCTTCCTGCTGATAAGTATTTGGCCTTCTGTGAGGCTCTTCTCGAGAAAGCAGTCGAGACTGGTGATGAATTCCTTCTTGTTTCACCAAAAGAGAAAAACCTCAACGAAGAGTGGCTTAAGAGGTATAACGAAAAACATAAGACATCTCTCTCTTTAGAAAAATCAGCATCCCCTTTTTCTGGTGGTTTTATTCTCAGGAAAGGGGATATAGACACAAACTGTGTTTTTGACATGCTGATTACGTGGAGTAGAGAAGATATCGAGGCAGACGTTGCAAAACGGCTGTTCTCAGAGTAGACGGGGGGTGAGGCAGCATGGCTACAGCAGTGCGGTATGGATATACAGTTGCACGCCTGCGGGCTATGGAAAGCCGCCTTCTCGATGATAGCGTGCTGCAGAGACTCATCGATTGTGAAGACCTTGATAGCGCCATGAAGGTTCTCGGAGAAACAGTCTATGCGTCCTGGCTTGTTGAACTTAAGACAAACGCGGAATTTGATAAGGCTATAGAGTCTGAGCTGAATTATGTTTATAAAGAGGTTTCTAAATTTGCACCAGACTCTGCGTTGGTTGAGATGTGCAGGTTGCCTTATGATTTTCATAATGTGAAAGTTCTTTTAAAAAGCCAGATTCTTCAGCGCGAAAGTGGGGAACGTCGCTTTGAACTTTTAACATCTTTGGGAAACATTCCTACAGATGATCTCATTATGGCTGTGGAGTCAGAAGATTTCAGATTGCTGCCTTATAGCCTTCATAGTGTTTTCCCAAGAGCCCTCGCTCTCTGGGAACAGACTCGCAACATTCTTGAGGTAGAGTGTTACCTAGACGAGATTCTGTTCCAGGAGATGTTGAAGATGGCCCGTAAACTGGAATTCGATACTCCTCTTTTGTGGGTGCGGGGCAAAATAGACGCAGAAAATTTGCGAAATATGCTTCGCCTGAAAAGAATGGACAAAGACACTGCAACAGTTGAACCCTATCTTCACAATGGTGGCTTTGTGTCGATCGAAAGACTGTTAGCAATACTTTCTGAACCAGTGGAAGGCTGGATCAGGGTTCTTTCTTACGCTGACATTGGAAAAGTACTGTCCAATGTACAGGACGGATCAGACATGAACGCTCTTCTGGTAGAAATGGAGAAGGTTCTGGATGATTACATAACAAGAATCCTGGAGACAGCAAAGTATGGTGCTTTTGCTCCCGAAAATGTCTTAAGCTATTTATGGAGAAAAGAGATAGAAGCAAAAAATCTGAGAATTGCTCTTGTTTCTGTGGCAAATGGCATGGACATGGACCTGACGAGGAGGTTGATGCGTCGTGGCTAGAGATATGAACCAACCTATGGCAGCCATAGGCGAATACGAAACCGTTCTTCCTTTTCAGGCAGTGGGAGTCAGGCCTTTCGTTATTTCTGAAGAAGAAAGCAACACCTTTGAATCTCTTCTTCTGCGGCTGGCCAAAGAGAAGTATGCGGTTGTTTTTATACAGGAGTTTCTCTTCGTAAAATACATGTCTATGGTAGAAGAGATCAACGAGGAATACCCTGTAAGCGTGTTACCTATCCCAGGGCTTAAAGGCAGTTCTGGAGCAGGATTAGAATCTATCCGCAATAGTGTGGAACGGGCTGTTGGGATGGATATCTTTGCTGTGAAATAGACTTTTTATGCTGGAGGCGATTGATTGTGGCCACGGAAAAGGTCATTAGAGGGACCATAGAAAAAATATCCGGACCGCTCGTCGTCGCGAAGGGTATGTATGGCGCCAGTATGTACGACGTGGTACGAGTGGGCAATATAGGGCTTGTCGGTGAAATTATCGAATTAAAAGGTGATTTAGCTTCGATTCAGGCCTATGAAGAAACATCTGGCCTTATGCCTGGTGAACCTGTCGTAAGTACTGGAGAACCCCTTAGCGTCGAGTTGGGACCCGGAATTATAGAGCAATTTTATGACGGAGTACAGCGTCCTTTGAACCTCATTGAAGATGCTGCGAAGAGCCACTTTATTTCTCGTGGTATAGATGTTCCAGCCATTGATAGAAATAAGAAGTGGAAATTTGAACCTCGAGTCAAGGCCGGAGATAGAGTTCATGCGGGGGATATTCTAGGAACTGTAAAAGAAACGGTCCTTGTCGAACATCACATTCTGGTTCCCTATGGCGTAGAAGGAACAGTTTCTGAAATTAAGGAAGGCGAATTTACAGTTATAGAAACAATCGCTGTTATTAAGAATGAAAGCGGTGAAGAGAAGAACGTAGTTATGTTACAGCGCTGGCCTGTCCGTAAACCAAGACCAGTGGCTCGACGCTTGCCACCTATTATTCCTCTAACAACAGGACAGAGGGTAGTTGACGCTTTCTTCCCTATAGCTAAAGGTGGGACAGCTTGTGTTCCAGGCCCCTTTGGTTCAGGAAAGACCGTCATCCAGCACCAGCTGGCAAAATGGGCTGAGTCGGATATCGTTGTTTATGTAGGGTGTGGCGAACGTGGAAACGAGATGACAGACGTTCTCCTTGAATTTCCTGAGCTGGAAGACCCACGATCAGGGGAGCCATTGATGAAACGTACTGTTCTTATCGCGAACACTTCTAATATGCCTGTTGCAGCACGGGAAGCAAGCATTTACACAGCTATAACAATGGCCGAATATTATCGTGATATGGGGTACTCTGTGGCCTTGATGGCAGACTCAACAAGCCGCTGGGCAGAAGCTCTCAGAGAAATGTCAGGACGACTTGAAGAGATGCCTGGCGAGGAAGGTTATCCTGCCTATCTGGGGACACGTCTTGCCTCTTTCTATGAGAGAGCCGGCCGGGCTATTTGCCTTGGTTCCGACGGAAGAGAAGGATCGGTTACAGCCATTGGAGCAGTTTCACCTCCTGGCGGTGACCTTTCTGAGCCTGTTAGCCAGAATACTCTTCGCGTTACAAAGGTTTTCTGGGGTCTTGACGCAAGTCTGGCTTACCAGCGTCACTTCCCGGCAATTAACTGGCTTCTCAGCTACTCTCTGTACACTGACACTCTCGATAAATATTGGGATTCTCAGTTTGACGATGAATGGAGCGCACTGCGCGTAGAGGGCATGTCCCTTCTGGAAGAGGAAGATCAACTTCGCGAAATAGTGCGCCTCGTTGGAGTTGACGCTCTTTCCAAGGAAGAACGTATGGTTCTTGAGACTTCGAAGTCATTGAGAGAAGACTTTCTTCACCAGAACGCCTTCCATGAAGTGGACACATACGCTTCTATGGAAAAGCAGTTCAAGATGTTGAAGAATATTCTTATTTTCCATCACCTTGGCATGGATGCTCTGAAACGGGGAGCTTCAATGAGTGAAGTGTTCAATTTGCCAGTACGGGAAAAAATAGCACGAATGCGCTATATTGACGAAAAAGAGATCTCTCAGCTTGATAATCTTGATGGAGATATGAAAGCGGAGATCAACGCACTAATACCAGTGGGGGGCGATAGTGATGCTGCCTAAAGAGTATAGTACCATCACAGAATTGTCTGGCCCGCTCCTGGTTGTAGAAAAAACCAAGGATGTGCGCTATGACGAGCTTGTAGAGATAGAACTGGCAAGTGGCGAGATGCGCCGAGGCCGAGTTCTTGAAATAACGTCTGACAGAGCTCTTGTTCAGGTGTTTGAAGGAACGGACGGCATTGATATTAAGAATACGAAATTGCGCTTTCTTGGCAAGGTTCTTACCCTTCCTGTGAGCCGAGATATGTTGGGGCGTATTTTTAATGGACGCGGCGAGCCCATCGATGGGGGAGCTCCGATCCTTCCTGATGCAAAGCTGGATATTAACGGTATGCCTATGAATCCCTTTTCTAGGGACTATCCTTCTGAGTTTATTCAGACCGGAATTTCTACAATTGACGGAATGAATCCCATGGTTCGTGGACAGAAGCTTCCTATCTTTTCGGGAAGCGGGTTGCCCCATAACCGAATGGCAGCCCAGATAGCTCGTCAAGCAACAGTTATCAGTGGTCACGAAGATTTCGCAGTAGTCTTCGCAGCCATGGGTATCACCTTCGAAGAAGCGTCTTTTTTCATGGAGGACTTTAGAAGAACAGGTGCTATCCAGAGAACTGTAATGTTTGTTAACTTGGCGGATGACCCTGCAATAGAGCGTATTACCACTCCTCGTCTTGCTTTGACAGCCGCAGAATACCTTGCTTTCGAACAGGACATGCATGTTGTTGTCATCCTGACAGACTTGACGAACTATTGCGAAGCTCTGCGTGAAATATCCGCCGCACGAAAAGAAGTTCCGGGTCGGCGGGGCTATCCTGGATATCTTTACACTGACCTTGCTACCATGTATGAGAGAGCTGGCCGTCTGAAGGGCAAAAAAGGCTCTATTACACAGATCCCTATCCTGACTATGCCTGAAGACGACAAGACTCACCCTATTCCTGACCTTACAGGGTATATAACAGAGGGGCAGATCATATTAAGCCGCGGTCTTCACAGAAAAGGCATTTACCCGCCAGTGGACGTAATGCCGTCTCTTTCTCGTCTGAAAGATAAGGGTATCGGTAGAGAAAAGACAAGAGAAGACCATGCAGACCTTATGAACCAGCTTTTTGCGGCCTATGCTCGTGGAAAAGAGGCAAAAGAACTTGCTGTCATTCTTGGTGAAGGTGCTTTGACAGAAGAAGATAAAGCCTTTGCGAGTTTTGCAGATAAGTTTGAGGATACGTATGTGCGACAGGGAGAGTATGAAAACCGTACAGTAAAAGAAACTCTTGAATTAGGCTGGGACCTGTTGACCATGATACCAGTCAAGGAACTAAAACGTGTCCGAGATGCGTATATCGAGAAATATCTCAACCCGAGGCTGCACGTAGAGGAGACAAACAAAGAAGCAGTTTCTGCTACAGAGTAAAGGGGGGGACGAAATATGGCTCGGTTGAACGTCAACCCCAACCGGATGGAGCTGTCACGTCTCAAAAAACGTCTTGTTGTTGCAAAACGCGGGCATAAGCTTCTTAAAGACAAACAAGATGCTTTAATAAAAGCATTCCTTGAACGAGCTCGAGAAGCAAAGGCACTTCGCGAGGAGTTAGAGTCAGAATTGATGGCATGTTATCGTAGTTTTCTTCTGGCTCGTGCCCAGACGTTGCCAGTGATGCTGGAACAGGCGCTTATGATCTCAGGTACGCACTGTAATATCAGCGTTGCAAGAAAAAATGTTATGAGCGTTGTTGTGCCGGAATACACAGTGGAACAAGAAGGGGAATCCTTTAGCTATGGTCTTGCCACCACTCAGGGGAGTCTTGATGTAGCCCTTGAAAGGTTCTCAATATTGCTCCCGAGGCTCATCGCACTCGCAGCCAAAGAAAAGGCTATTCGCCTTATGGCATCTGAGATTGAAAAAACAAGACGCCGTGTCAATGCTCTTGAGCACGTAATGATTCCAAACTTTAACGAAACAATTCGTTATATAACTATGAAGCTCGATGAGCAAGAACGCTCCACTCTTAGCCGGTTGATGAAGATCAAAGATATTGTACGATCGCACTAAACTTTAGAGAGCAGAGGGTTAACCCTCTGCTCTCTAAGCTTTTAAAGAACAACTATCTTTAAATCGTGCTAAAATAAAAAAGGAGTATTTTAGATAATCGCTGTGCCTTTAATGGTATGGAGGAAAGTCCGGGCTCCGCAGGGCAAAGCGCTGGATAACGTCCAGTTGGTGCGAACCAAAGGAAAGTGCCACAGAGATATACCGCTTCTTTCGAGAAGTAAGGGTGAAAGGGTGGGGTAAGAGCCCACCAGGTGCCAGGTGACTGGTACGCTTGGCAAACCCCGCTTGGAGCAAGACCGAATAGAGGGGGATGAGGCTGCCCGCTGACCCCTGGGTACGGTCGCTTGAGAAGTACTGTAAAGTCCTTCCCAGATAAATGATTATCTTTTACACAGAACCCGGCTTATAAAATGCTCCTTTTATTTTAAATTAATGAAGATAAGCCCTAAGACCCATATTTAAGTATTAAACAGGGGTCTTAGGGCTTATTTATTTTTTTAAAAGGGTGTTAATGTGGGAGAAAGTGGAGGGAAATGTCATAAAGTGGGAGGAGTCCCCATGCTAATGGGAACCTATGAACACAAGGTCGATTCAAAAGGGAGAACAGTCCTTCCTGCAAAGTTTCGGCAGGAGTTAGGCCAGTGTGTGGTTGCCACTATAGGCATTGACCAATGTGTATCAATCTACCCGATGAACCATTGGAGCCGAGTCCTGGAGAAACTTCAAGAACTTCCTTTCTCTAAAAGTAAATCGAGAGGTCTCATGCGCGTCATGTTAGCAAGTGCCCACGAACTTCCAATAGATAATGCCGGTCGAATATTGATTCCCCAACTTCTGCGGGATCATGCAAATCTTCAGTCAGATGCTCTTTTTGTTGGAGTCAGCGATCACATAGAGCTTTGGGATAAACAGCTATGGGATGAGTATAGCCTGCAGGTCATGGAAGCGCTACCTGCTATTGCGGAAGAGATAGAGGGATTCTAATGGTAGAACATATTCCTGTTATGTTAAAGGAAGTCATTGAAAGTTTAAAAAATGTAGAATCTCCTCAAATGATAGTGGATGCCACCTTGGGGTTAGGGGGTTACGCAGAAGAAATACTGAATGTTTTTCCGGCAACGCTGTTAGTAGGCATTGATAGAGACGAACAAGCTATTTCTTTAGCTCAAAAACGGCTCGTCTCCTTTGCAGAGCGGGTGCATATCTACAATAGTCCCTTTAGTGCTATTGCAATGGTGTTATCAAAGGAAAATGCAGAACCAGATGGAATAGTTTTCGATTTAGGGGTTTCTAATCTCCAGCTTAGTTCGCCAGAACGGGGTTTTTCTTTTCAGAATGACGGTCCATTGGATATGAGAATGGAAGGAACTTCTGGAGAAAGCGGATATTCAGCTGCACAAATAGTAAATACCTTTTCAGAAAAAGAGCTTGCCGATATTTTCTGGAAATATGGAGAAGAGCGATATTCAAGGCGCATTGCCACCGGCATAGTAAGATTTCGCGAAAAAAATGGGCCAATACAGCGGACATTTCAGCTGGTAGAAGCTATCAGGTCATCGCTACCGGCTCCTGTGCAGCGAAAAATGGGAGGGCATCCTGCTCGAAAAGTTTTTCAGGCATTACGCATTTTTGTAAATGATGAACTCCAGGAGCTTGAAAAGGGGCTTCAAGGGGCACTCGAGAGCCTTGCTCCCGGAGGGGTTATTGTAGTTGTTAGCTACCATTCACTTGAGGACCGTATAGTTAAGTATGCAATGAAGGACTGGAAAACATCAGATCATGGTGATCTTTTAACAAGGCGGCCTTTAAAACCATCTGAAGAAGAAGTAGAAAAGAATTACAAGGCAAGAAGCGCAAAACTTCGTGCTTTTAGGAAAAAGTATTAGAGAGAAAGTTCTAAAGGGGAGGTGGATTGACCGTGTATAACACTCAGGCATGGGACCTAAGATGTGATTCAAAGGTAAAAGTAAGTCCGTATTTTGTGGTGTTTGTTTTTATTATGGTAGTTTCATTTGTAGGATTAGGAGTTTTGAGACTTTACGCTAACAGGCTTGAGGCCCGTCTTAATGAAATTAATTTGCAAATAGAAAGCTACGAAATGCAAGAGGTAGATATGCGGCGTGCACTTTCCACTCTTACATCTCCGGAAGCGATTTACGGATATTCACAGAAAAAATTAGGTATGATAGCAAATGTCCGTAGCGAGAAAGTTCACGTAGCGATGTCTCCCCCTTTACACCAATCTCAGAAAACTATGGCTTCTTCTGTCCGGAGAGAGCATCGGCTGGGATTTCTCTTTTCTTTGTTCTCGTCCCAAGCTACTGCTAAAGAATAGTAGTATTCTTGTCCTTTGTAGTTAATAAAGTAATATGGAAACGATAAGATGAAAAAAACCTTTTTTTTTAACCCTTGGTTCGCAGTATTTATCGCTTTTACGACGGTTCTGGTTCGTCTTTTTTTTGTTCATTGTCTGCCCGACAGCAGAGTAGTCCGCCAGGCACAAAGGCAGTACTGGAGTGAAGTTCCTGTTAGTACAACCAGAGGATCTATTGTTGATATTTATGGTAACCCTTTATCTATGTCGGTGCCAGCCTATAGTTTTTTTATTGACCCGGCTTTTTGGGACCCTTCAAATGCACAGGCACTAAACAAACATCTTCCTTCTGCAACAATTAAAAAATTTTCGTCTCCTTTATCTGGGCGCTTTCATTGGGTGGCACGGAAACTCAATCTGGAAGATGCTAATGCTATTGCAGCATTGAGATTACCTGGTCTTTACAGACTGCAAGAAAAAAAACGCATTTACCCCCAAAACAATCTCTCTTCACATGTTTTAGGCTTTTGTGATATTGACGATAGGGGACTTTCTGGAATTGAATTCGTTTGGGATCAGGCCCTATATTCTCCCCCGGGAATAAGGCTTTTTATTAAAGATATTTCAGGCCGTGCCATTGATGTTTCTACTAGGTTGTCGGACCTTGAAAAAATAGAGCACAAAGGAAAAGTTCGACTTACCATGGACATGCGAATTCAGTACATCGTTGAGCGACGTCTTCAGGAAGCAGTAGATCAGCATAATGCGCACTGGGGAACAGCTATTTGCATGAACCCGCATACAGGGGAAATTCTAGCCCTATCCAGCATGCCAACTTTTGATCCTAACAATAGGACAGAGCTGCTTGACACAAAAAAAATATTTAATAATGCCGTGAGCCGGGTATATGAGCCAGGATCAACCTTTAAACCCATTGTCGTTGCGATTGCTCTTGAGAGGAAGGCAACGTATCCCTCAGAAATCATAAAAACTCCTCATAAGATCAAGGTTGCTGATGGGTCTATTTCCGAGTCAGGAAATCATAGCTGGGGAAAACTCTCTTTAGGGGATATCGTGGTAAAATCTTCCAATGTTGGAATGGCTCAAATAGGATTACGTATTCGCCCTTTTAATATGTACAACTGCCTTAAAGAATGGGGGTTTGGCCAGACTCCGGGCATAGAGCTCAATGGAGCAGAAGCAGGACTTTTACCTTCCCCTGACCAGTGGAGAGGAGTTGTACCAGCAAATATTGCTATAGGACAAGGAATAGGGGTAACACCTCTTCACCTTCTCACCGCTATAAATGCCATAGTAAATGGGGGGGAGCTTTTGCGTCCTTACATTGTGGCAGAAGTAACAGATACGAAAGGAAAAACTGTGTATAAAGGACAGAGAGAAAATGTTCGAACAGTGGTGACTCCAGCTATAGCAGCCTGGCTGAGAAAGATAATGAGAGAAGCCGTGATTAATGGCACTGGCAGGTCGGCGAATACTGCTGTAACTTCTGTCGCAGGAAAAACGGGAACAGCACAGGTAGCAGAAAAAGGGGTCTATGCGAAAAAAAAGTGGGTCGCCTCGTTTGTGGGGTTTTGGCCTTACGATTCTCCACAGTATGTCATGCTCATAGTTATAGGAGAGCCATCTAAAGGCAGATATTATGGCGGCGATGTGGCAGGGCCGGTTTTCAAAGCAATAGTAGAAGATATGGCTTTGCTTAACCTGTAGAAAGACAAGTGATAGAGAGGGGCATATATAATTTATGTCGACTTTACAGTTGGTTCTCAAGGCCTTAAAAGAAAAAAACTTGTTAAAAGAGGCACGAAACATTTCAAATCCATCTCTTGTTCTCTGGGACGTGTTTAATAAGAGCCACCAATGTGAGGAGAACAGCCTTTTTTGTTGCATCCCAGGTGAAAAACATGATGGGCATAGTTTCGCTTCAGATGCAGTGCAAAGAGGAGCAGCGGTTTTGCTTTGCCAGCATGCCCTACCTCTCCAAGTGCCGCAGATTATAGTTGAAAACTCCCGTTGGGCTATGGGGTTTGCCGCGGCAGCTGTGTATGGTTTTCCATCTAAACAAGTTTCTTTATACGGCATTACTGGTACTAATGGTAAAACTACGTCTTCATATATGATCCGAAGCATACTTGAAGAAGCTGGTGAAAAGTGCGGATTGATGGGGACTATTGTCTATGCAGATGGGGAAAAGGAGCAGGAGGCAGATCGGACAACCCCTGAAAGCTGTGACGTTCAAAGACTTATTGCCCGCATGAAAAGAAATGGCTGTACAAGCGTTATTATGGAAGCCTCTTCCCACGGGGCAAACCAGGGGCGCTTAAATGGTTGTCTTTTCCAAGGGATGGTCTTTACCAATTTAACCCCAGAACATCTTGATTACCATAAAGATATGGAGCATTATTTTGAGGCAAAGAAAAAGCTCTTCGAAGAGTATGTTTCAGAAAATTGGTGTGGGGCAGTGAATAGTGACGATGAATATGGTAGAAGGCTGCTCAGAATCTATGGAAAGAAATGCCTTTCTTTTGGTCTAGACTCCACAAGACACCACGACGTGCAACTTCAGAATTTTTATATGACACTATCGGAGCTTTCTATGAAAGTGCAGTTTTTCAACTCAGACCCCATAGATATTACTTTGCCTTTAACAGGACGTTTCAATATATACAATGCTTTAGGCGCTATGGCTATTTGCTATAAAATGGGAGTAGCCCCCCTTGTTATAAAGAAAGGGCTAGAGTCTATGCCCCAGGTTCCTGGCCGATTGGAAAAGTACTTTTTTGAGAACGAAGTTTGTGGAGTGGTGGACTATGCGCACACACCAGATGCTTTAGAAAATGTCCTCTCTGCCCTGAGAGAGGTTTGCCATGGTAAAATTATTTCTGTTTTTGGCCATGGAGGCGAAAGGTACCAGGCCAACCGCCCGCTTTTAGGGCAAGTTGCAGCCAGGCTAGCCGATATAATTATTGTAACCATGGATAATTCGCGGAGTGAGGATCCTGCTAAAATAGCGGAAGCAATAGAACAGGGCATAGCAAGTGTTGTTGAAGCTCCACCCCATTACCGCATTTTAGATCGGAATGAAGCAGTTCGGACCGCTCTCTCCATGGCTAAGCCCGGTGACGTGGTTGTCGTGACAGGTAAAGGGCCCGAACGTTTTATTGTTATGGATAATAACAAAATAGAATACAATGACTCGCATGCTATTCAGCAGTGGGCCCTAGATGTGGGATTGAGGTGGAGATAAAGTGAAATGGCAGTTATGGAAAGTTTCTGATCTGGCGGAATCTATCGGTGCTTCGTGGTGGGGAGAAGACATTATCCTTCCAGACTTTTTTACTGCCGACAGCAGAGAAGTTCGGCCGGGAGCTGCTTTTGTAGCGATACGCGGCAATGCTGAAGATGGGCACGATTATATTAAGGATGCTTTACATCAGGGGGCTTCTCTCATCATTGCTGAAAAAGGACGGATCCCCCAAGGACTGTCAATTCGGGATAGAGCAGTTATTGAAGTGAATGACTCTGTTGTGGATTTAGCACGCATGGCTTCGGCTTATCTTTCTGCGTGTTTGCCAGATGAAGTGATAGCTATTACAGGAAGTGTGGGCAAAACTACCACAAGAGAAGTATTAAAGAAATGCTTTGAGGGAATGCCACTTGTTTTCGGTGCTGAGAAAAGTTTTAACACTCTCATCGGATGCTCTCTTACAATCCTTGCGATGCCGGCAGGGACGAATGTCCTCATACTGGAGATGGGAACAAATAAACCTGGGGAAATAGAAGAGATGGTTCAGTATTTTCCTCCAACAAGGTGCATTATTACAGAAGTAAGCTCTGCCCATCTGGAAGGTTTGGTAACATTGGAAGGAGTTATAGCAGCCAAAATGGAGATTACCAGGTCTCCTCATTTAAAAACCCTCATTTTTAATGCTGATAATGAAAACCTCGCCAATGCAGCAGGACAAGTTTATGGAACCTGCAAGAAGATTGGAGTAGGAGTTCGAAAGGGCGAAGTTCGAATTTGCCAATCTACTTTTGATTTGGTAGAAAATCTGCCACGCCTAAAAACTACAATTCGATGGGAAGATGGCGTTATTTCAGATCTGTATTGCGGCCTATGGGGAACCCATAATTCCCTTTCTCTAGTTTACGCTTTAACCCTTTATAGGGAGTTGGGGTACCCTCTTGAAGAGGCATTGAGAAACCTGGAGACCATGACTTCACTTCCAGGCAGAGGAAGGGTCTTTTCAACAAGAGCTGGAGCGGTCATCATTGATGATTCATATAATGCCAATCCCTCTTCCATGAAAGCATCTTTGAACACCTTTTCCACTGTAGAGGTCAAGGGGCGCAAATTGGCGATCCTTGGCAGTATGAAAGAGTTAGGGAAGGAAGAAAGCGTACTTCATGAAGAAATATTAAGGAGCACTCATTTTTTAGATGCTCTTTTCCTAGTAGGAGAAGAATGGAAAGTGCCGCTGGAGAAAATGCCAGAACATGAACGGAGTAAAATAGTTATTGTATCAAAAGTGCAATCCTTTGCTGTAGAACTGGCTAAAATGATAAGGTCTGGGGATGGGGTGCTCATCAAAGGGTCCCATAGCCACCATCTGGAAAAAGTCGTATTAATTCTTATGGAGGGGCAAGAGTCGTGAATTCGCTTTTTCTCTTCGGTGTTGTTTTTCTATGTGCATTTTTCTTAGAAAGAGATTGGATAGAACGTTCTAATTGCTGGAATATGACCCAGGTACAAAAGGAATATGGGCCACAAAATCATATTGAAACGAAAAGCAAAACGCCTTCTATGGGTGGGGTTATGTTTATATTAGCTTCTCTTATAACCCTTATAGTCATAGTTGTGATGGGATGGGCCGCTTTTTGGGATGTCTTTATAATATGGCTTTTGCCCTGGGGGGCTGCCTTAATAGGATTTGCTGACGACTGGATCAAATTTAAGAGCCGCAGCAGTGAGGGGTTCCCGAGTCTTGTTAAGCTTGTCATTCAGATTATTATTGTTGTCCCCTGGGCTATTCTAATGTCATGGAAGCAGGGAGTGAGCCTTTGTCCAGGAGTTCTGCTTCCATGGTGGTTTGCCGTTCCTTTTTTAGCTATCCTAACTATCGGAATGCTTAACGCTGTAAATGTAACTGATGGGCTTGATGGGCTGGCTATTGGCGCTACGATCATTTCTCTTGTAATGTTTTTAACATGGTTTCCTGGAAATTCGGCTGTACGGGGTTGCGCACTTGGCACTCTCTCTATGAGTCTGGCTTTCCTTTGGTATAATGCCTACCCTGCAGCAGTTTTTATGGGTGATGTGGGATCCCATTTTTTGGCAGGAATGCTTGTTTCTCTATGTGTCTTTAGTGATTTTATAATTGCTGTTATCCCATTAGGTTTTTTGTTTGGTATAGAAATACTTTCAGTATCCATACAACTTGTAGCTATACATAAATTTAAAAGAAAGGTCTTTAAGATGAGTCCCCTTCATCATCATTTTGAACTTTCGGGATGGAGCGAAATCCAGATCGTAACACGCTTCTGGCTTATTCATGGACTTGGCGCATGGGCCTTAATTTACATTTTTTTACAGTGGTGAGCTGAAGAATTCGCTTGAAAGAAGGCATGGTTATGAAGGAAAGCAACCAGGATATAGCCGGGAAAAAGATTACAATTCTTGGTGCTGGAGTAAGTGGAAAGGGGCTTGCGATATTAGCAAAAACCCTTGGAGCCCATGTCTTTGTGACAGAAAAAAAGGACACTCTTTCTCCCGAAGTAGAAGAGGCTTTTAAATTACAGGACATTCAGTGGGAAGTTGGAGGGAATAGCTTAAGAGCACTAGATGCGGATTGTATTGTTGTCAGTTCAGGTATTTCTCCTCAAGCTTCCGTCGTTAAAAAGGCTCAGGGTAGAGGAATACCGGTAATTGGAGAAATTGATTTTGTTGCTCCCCATATAAAAGGGAAAGTTATTGGGGTAACGGGGAGTAATGGAAAAAGCACGACCACAATGCTTATTGGTCATCTTCTGAAAAAATACGGATACAAGACGGCTGTGGCTGGAAATATCGGAAACCCTCTTTCTTTGCATGCCAGTCAGAATTTGGATTTTATAGTGATTGAATTGAGCAGTTTCCAACTTTACTGGGCCCATCTCCTAAAAAGCCACGTAGCTATAGTGACTAATTTGGCACCTGATCATATAGATTGGCATGGTTCTTTCACGAATTATTTGAAAGCAAAGGCGCGTCTTGTCCGTTTGCAGGAACCGGGGCATTGGGCCGTGGTTCAAAACAGAGACGTCGACGCTCTTCAACTCTCGGGCAAATCGGCTGTTGCTTCTCTTTATTGGGAAGGGCAGGAGCCGGTTCATAAGACAGATGCCTATATTTGCATGGGAGAACAGGAAGCCTGGCTTTCCTACAACAAAAAAGAATTACTTTTTGATTATAGAGATGTGGATCTTATCGGGCGGCATAACCTTGAAAATTTAGCTATGACTGCTTCTGCTCTCATTCTCGGGGGCGTTCCTTGTTCGAACCTTACAAAACAACTTTCGGATTTTATACCTCTTCCTCATCGGTGCACTTTTGTGGCTGAAATTAATGGCGTTCGTTATATTGATGATTCAAAAGGGACGAATGTGGCGGCAAGTGCAACTGCCTTAACTTCAATACATGGCCCCAAGGTTGTTATTCTTGGCGGTCAGGGGAAAGGAGAGGATTACTCTCCCCTTGCGGAAGCGGTAAAAAAAGAAGCCAGAGTCGCTATTGTTCTTGGGGCAGAAAAGAAGCCTATCGTTACTGCTCTTGAGGGGGCAGGCTTTGCGCGGCATATTGAAGTTGATTCCATGGAAGATGCTGTGAAAGCAGCGATGGCTCTTTCTCTTCCAGGCGAAACCGTCCTTCTTTCGCCAGCGTGCACAAGTTGGGATATGTACCCCAGTTATAAGAAGAGGGGGGAACATTTCCAGCACCTTGTCAATAAATACGGAGGATTGTTGTGAGCGAGAAGGCACAGCGCGTGGATCCTCTTCTTTGGATCATTCCTCTTGTGCTGAACTGTTTGGGAATCGTTATGATAGTATCTCTCACTTCGCCACAATCTATGGAATCGTGGGGATCTCCTTTTATTATTGGGTTCAAACAGGTTCAGTGGAGCTTTTTAGGGCTTTGTGCCATGTTTATCATGTACTTGCTTCCCATTTCACTATGGAAGAAAGTGAGCGGCCCTCTCTGGGTGTTTGGTTTCCTCCTCTCCTTTAGCACTCTAATACCGGGACTGGGAATAGAGGCAGGGGGAGCAAAACGCTGGATAGATGTAGGAGCCCTTCAATTTCAACCTTTAGAGCTTTTACTCTTGGCTACGGTTATTCATTTATCTAAATGCCTCACTCGATCAGAGCTTTCTTCATCTAGGAAGTTTTGGACTATAACAATGGCAATGATTTTTTTCTCTGCCCTGCCTCTTCTAATGCAGCCGGACATAGGAGGAATGCTTCTTCTGGCTGTGATTTGTATGGGAATCCAAGTGGAAAATCAAGGATGGTGCTACCCTTTGATTATTGGTATTGGGGGTATATCTCTCCTTTTCCCCATATTAATAAAAGAAAGCTATCGTCTTCGTAGATATGTAGCATTTCTTGATCCATGGAAAGAGCCCCTTGACAGTGGTTTCCAGGTTATACAGGGCCTTGTCGCCTTTGCGAACGGCGGACTTATTGGAGTTGGAATAGGGAAAGGCCTTCAGAAAATGAACTATCTTCCGGCAGCACATACGGACTATATATTTGCTGCAATAGGTGAGGAGTTTGGATTTATTGGAACTGGTCTAGTGGTTTTCCTTTTTACTATCTGGGTTGTTAGGTGTTACAAAATATACAGACAGGCGCAAGACCCCTTTATGAGAACCCTTTTATGGGGGCTTGTGATATCAGTACTAGTTCCTTTCTTCATTAATGTAGGAGGAGTTTTGAAATTAATGCCACTTACTGGAATGCCCTTGCCTTTTATAAGTTACGGGGGGAGCTCTCTGTTAATGATGTGGGTACGAGCCGGTCTCATTGTTCGTATAACAAAAGAGATTGCAGGTGCACAGTCATGAAAAAATTGTTTTTTGTAGCGGGAGGAACAGGAGGACACATTTTTCCAGCTATTTCTCTTGGGCAATGGATCGAAGAAAGAGAAATGAAGAACGTAAAAATAGAATATATCTGTGGTTCAAGGCCCCTGGAATGGGAAATATTCAGTCAGAATAACATTGCCCCAACGGTATTGCCCATAGAAGGCTCTCCCCTTGGGGTTTTAAAAGCAGGGAAGGTCATTCGCCGATTGGGGAGTCTTTTTTCCGCTTTTTTGCAGTCCGTTTCCCTGATCAGGGAAGATCGTCCCGATGTTTGTGTCCTTTTTGGCGGATATGTTTCTTTTCCACCTATGCTAGCGTGTTTATTACATAGGATACCGCTGGTTATTCATGAGCAAAATTCTGTAGCCGGGAAAGTAACTCGTTTAGCAAAGAAATTTGGTATTCCCGTGCTCTCTGGATGGCAAGAGTGCCGCCCTTTAGAAAAGGATCAATTTAATTATGTTGGAATTCCAATTCGTAAGTTTAAAAAGGTTGACCGTATAGAAGCTTGGGGTAAACTATATACAGGGGTTGATTTTCCAAAGGGCGCTATTGTTGGGGTGCTTAGTGGGTCATTAACGAGCTCGCCACTTTTTAAAACTATATGTGAATTGGCATCTGCGCCTGATCTCAAAAACGTTACTTTTCTAGTAGTGGGAGGAAAAGGACGATGTCCCGATATAAATACTCTTATAGCTGTTGAAAGACAGTGGGATATGTCTATAATCTATTCGGTTGTCGATGCTGTTATAGCGCGAGCAGGGGCTTCTACCTTATCCGAACTCATGGTTCTTAACATCCCATCGCTTATTGTCCCCTGGCGTGGCGCTTCTGATGGTCACCAAGTGCGGAATGCCGTGCTATTTGAGAAAGAAACTATGGGAAATTTCGTATGGGATGAGCAGGCCTCTGTATTTGAATTAAAACACCATCTCATTGATTGTGTTTCGAAAGTCGATAATGGTACGAAGCTTGACGAGAGATCTCAGAGGGGATTTGAAGATCGTAGTTGTGAAAGGATCTGGGATGTTCTAATCTCGTTAATGCGAAGGGAGAGTCTGTGATTGGACTTAATAATATCAAACTTAAAGGGAATTAACAGAATTCACCTCATGGGTATAGGCGGGGCAGGCATGAGCGGACTCGCCCTCTTGCTGAAAGATCTTGGATACGATGTAAGTGGGTGCGATGTGAATTGGACGTCATATGTGGATAAAGTAATTCAGGATAATATTGGCTTTGTTCTTCATCACGGTAAAGAGCATCTTGATGATTTTTCCCCAGACCTAATTGTTTATAGCAGTGCTATTCCAGAAGATAACGAGGAGCTCCTTCATGCCAAAAGGAGGGGTATCCCCACAGCTAAAAGAGGAGAAGTGCTGAGCTGGATATTCGATTCCCAATATGGGATTGGCATCGCTGGAACTCACGGCAAAACCACAACCTCATCCATGATCGCTCTCATCCTTGAGCAGTCCGGGTTGAGCCCTACATTAGCTATAGGTGGCGAACTTTGCGATATAGGAGTGAACGCTAAACTTGGAGAGGGTCCCTATATGGTTGCAGAACTTGATGAAAGCGACGGTTCTTTTGAAGGGTTTCATCCCAACATAGCTGTTTTAACAAATGCTGATTGGGATCATGTGAACCATTATCCTACTTTTGATAGTGTAATTGAAGCCTTTGGTAGGTTCTTAGTTAATCCTAAAGATGACGGTGTAGTTGTCCTTTGCGGTGAAGATGTGGGATTGACAAGGATACTTGATGAAAATCATCTTAAAAATGAAGTAATCACCTATGGTTGGGGCAGTGCCTGGGATTGGGGCGCTTATAACGTTGAACATGTCCCTGGCGGCGGAGTTTCCTTTTCTGTGGCAAAAAATGGGAAGTTTGTAGACGAAGTTAAACTTTCAGTTTCTGGAGATCACAATATAATGAATGCGCTGGCAGCTTGTGTAGTAGCAGATCGTCTTGAAGTTCCCTTCCCTTTGATTAAAAAGACCCTGAAAACTTTCCGGGGGGCAAAACGACGGTTACAGTATATTGGTTCTACAAATGGTATGGACATTTATGATGACTACGGTCACCATCCACGGGAAATAGCGGCGACTCTGAACACTCTATCCCAAATGTTTCCAGAAAGACGACTTAATGTTGTTTTTCAGCCCCATCGCTTTTCCCGTACAGCCGCTATGTACAAGGATTTTGCAGATGTTCTGCTCCTGGCGGATAGGCTTTTTCTATTACCAGTCTATGGGGCAGATGAGGAACCCATAGAAGGTATTGATTCCAATCTTATTTACTCCGAACTGCAGCTTCGCCAGTACAAGAACTGTATTCTTTGCTCCGATATGTATGATGCTGTCGCCCTTCTCAAAGAATCTATGGAAGAGGGAGACGTTGTCGTTACGGTAGGGGCGGGAGATGTTTCCGCGGTAGGTGAGATGCTTGTTGAAGTGAAGGAGAAACGGGTGGTTTAAGAAATGACCCCCTGCAATGTCGCATTATTGAAACGAAGTATAGCGGGACCTGTGAGAGAACATTTTCCTCTTTCGCCCCTTACAACCTTTGGTGTGGGGGGTAGTGCTGATGTTTGTATCTGGCCTGCTTCTACACAAGATCTTGTGACTCTTGTAAAAATGAAAGAGGATACTTCGCTCAATATTATAGGAGGAGGAAGCAATCTTATAATTTCAGATGGCGACATAAAGGGTTTCGTCCTTTGTACAAAATACCTATCATCCTTTTCTCTTTTTAGAAAGAACAATGAGGTAGACATAGAAGTTGGGACCGGAGTTTCTCTAGGAGTCCTTGTTTCTTTCGGGTTACGCTATGGTTTTAGCGGAATGGAGTTTGGTATCGGGATTCCTGGAACTGTAGGCGGCGCTATCATAGGAAATGCAGGTGTTCAAGGAGAAACTGTTTCAGATGTAATACAATGGGTTGAAGTTGTAGATGAGAGTGGAGAGGTGCTTCGTTTTAAGAAAGAAGAATTGCCCTGGGGCTACCGACGATCAGTTCTTCAGGAAAGAAACTATATAGTGACAGCGTGTGGTTTGCGTTTACAGGCAAAAGATCCATATTGGGTGAAAGAAAAGGCTGATAATTTTTTGCAAAAAAGAAAATCCCAGCCTCGTGGTTTTAAAAGTGCCGGATGTATTTTCAAAAATCCTGACGGCGAGAGTGCCGGGAAGCTGTTAGATGAATGCGGCTGCAAGGGACTTCGAGTAGGCGGTGCCATAGTATCTGAGGCCCATGCCAACTTCATTCTCAATATGGGTGATGCTAAGGCAGCGGACATCTGGGCTCTGATAGAAGAGTGCCGAAGAAGAGTGTTTGAGAAGACGGGGTATGTTCTAGAGCTTGAAGTGAGGGGCTTTTGAACATGAAGTGGAAAGTAGAGGAGGTTGCATGTGAAACGCTTGCTATTACTCCTTTTTTTGATATTGGGGATAGTGTATTGCGTCGAATCCAATTTTTTATTGCTATCTTCACAACGTATGGAATTACATCTTCCTGACCCCTATTCTGAACAAGTGTTCTGGAGTCATTTCAGTTCGGATTATTTACGTTTCTGTCCCGCTGTCTTTTTCTGCCGGGATAAGGTAAAAGAGAAGATTGAACGGGAAATTCCTGTTGATTTATCAATAAAGTTTCGTTCTTTTAGGGATATACAGGTATCCGCACAACCCCTGGATGTTTGGATCGTTTTGGTGCAAAAAGGGACACGCTGGTACATGTCAAGAGATGGCAGAATATGGGATGGAGATAGCGTCGCAAGCAAGTACATCTATGGAAATAATGTGGATATTGACGTTCCAGTATGGAATTTAAAAGATAGTCTTCCAATTCCTATAGATGGCGCAGGAGAGCCAGGCCGAGTTATCTTTCAAAGTGCTTTGCCTCTCAGTTCTCTCAAAAACTGGGTCGAAGAAATCAGAAAAAATAACTGGGGTGCGCCAATCAAGAAAGTTGAGCTTGGAAGAAAAGCAGGTAGCTACAGCTTCACAATTGAAGTAAAATGGGAAAAACGTTTTATAAGTATTTATCTTGATGAGGATACAGAGAGGTGGCCAGTTATATCACAGGCATTACCAAAGGTTATGAAAGATCTGCCTTCTGGCAATGAAATTGTAGAGATAGACGCGACCTATGGGAATAAGATAGTGGTTAAAACGCTATGAATTTGATCGATCGTAGGAAGGGAGCGGGAATAAAGTGTACACAGAGCCAGAAATAATAGTGGGGCTGGATCTAGGTACCAGTAAAATAGCAGTTGTTGTAGCGGAAAGGGATTCCCGTTTCCAGGATGCCCAGATTATAGGTATTGGCTCAGCTCCTTCTTTGGGTATCCGCAAGGGACTTATTGTAAACCTGGAACAGGCGGTGCAAGCTGTACGGATGGCAGTACAGGATGCTGAAAAAATGGTTGGTTTCGAAATCGACGAGGCGACTGTGGCTTTTAGTGGCATTGACGCTACAAGTATAACGTCGAGAGGTATGGTTTCCTTGGGGCGAGTACCTCGACAAGTAGGCATCCAGGACATTGAGCGTGTTATTGAAGCGGCCCAGAGTGAGCTTTCGGTTCCTTCAAATCGCGTGACTCTCCATACCATCCCAGTAAAATACTCCCTTGATGGAAACAGCGGTATAGATGATCCCCTTGGAATGACGGGAATACGTCTGGAAATTGAACTGCAGTCAGTGATCGTACCTACATCTGTTATACAGAATATTATTAATTGTGTTGAGAGCGCAGGATTGAATGTCAACGGACTTGTGATTAAATCTCTGGCTAGCGCCCTTGGTTCCCTTACGGATGAAGAAACACGTACCGGTGCGGTTTCCCTCTGCGTTGGAGGAGGCACAACCGGAGTGGCTCTCTTTTCTGACGGACGTCCTGTCCGACTTACAGTAATCCCCATTGGCGGAGACCATATAACTAATGATCTAGCTTATGTGCTTAAAATTCCTATCAGCAAAGCTGAAAACATCAAACATCAGATTTCTCTTATTCTCGATGAAAATGATGATACGGTAGAAGTTGAAGCGCGGGGACGAACAAAGCTTCTTGAGGTTTCAGAGGCTGTTGATGTGGTTTCTTGCCGTCTTGAAGAGCTTTTTGTTGATCATGTGTTAAAGACCTTTTCCGACCAGAATGTTCATATGTTTCCAGCGGGGATTGTACTTTCGGGCGGTGTAGCTAAAACAGGCGGGATTGAAACTTTCACTACTGAAGTGATGAATTTGCCAGTTCGTATTGCTGATCCCCTTGATAGTTTTCAAATGCCTCCTGGGCGGAATGATTGTGAGTACACCACTTCTTCCGGAATCATTAGATATATTATGAATAAAGAGCGGAACCCCTATCGGTATATCGAAGCGCCAATTGAGGTTCTTCGATCAGGAGGAATGTCTGCCTACATGGCAGCAAAAAGAGGAGGACAACAGAGAAACACTAAAAGCGCAAGCGGGGGGGAAGGCTTTCGCCATTTCCTCGAGATGGTGAAGAAATCGATTAAAGAACTTTTCTGATGTATTGTGGGGTGGATGCGGAATGGAGCATGTTTTTCAGATAGACAATGCGACACGGCCTCATCGGGAAAATATTAAAGTTATTGGGGTTGGAGGCGGTGGCGGTAATGCTTTAAATCACATTATCCGAAATGGCATTGAGGGTGTGGAATGCATTGCTGCTAATACAGATATGGCAGCTCTCGGGCTTTCTGAAACGAAAACAAGAGTCATTTTGGGAAGAGAACTTACTCGAGGGCTTGGTGCTGGTGCTGACCCAGACGTGGGATCAGAGGCAGCGAAAGAGTCTATAGAAGAGATACGACAGCTCATTTCAGGCGCAGACATGGTTTTCCTTACAGCCGGCATGGGGGGCGGAACGGGAACAGGTGCGACTCCTGTTATCGCAGAAATAGCAAAGGAGTCAGGAGCTCTTGTTGTTGCGGTAGTAACGAACCCTTTCTCTTTTGAAGGGAAGAGAAGAAGGAATTATGCTAACGATGGCACGGCAATCCTTAAAGAGAAAGTAGATGCTCTTCTTGTGGTAGAAAACGATCGTCTCCTTGAAATTGCGGATAAAAAAACAGGTCTGACAGAAGCCTTTAAGCTTGCAGATGAAGTGTTACGTCAGGCGGTTCAGGGAGTGACAGATCTTATCTTAAAGCCCAGCCTTATAAACGTTGACTTCGCTGACGTGAGGACTGTCATGAAAAATGCAGGTTCCGCTATTATGGGGATTGGTGAGGGACATGGGGATAATAGGGCTGAAACTGCGGCAAAAGCTGCTATTAATAGTCCGCTTATGGCCACTCCTATGGATGGCGCAAAGGGAATACTCTTTAATATAACTGGCAGCAGTGATATTGGTATCCACGAAATCCAGCTGGCAGCAGAAGTGATAAAGGGAACTGCAGATGAAGATGCCACAGTAATCTGGGGGCACACCATTGATGAATCTATGGAAGATCGGATGAAAATAACTGTCATTGCGACAGGATTCTCTTCTGAAAAAGATCGACGTCCCCCAGCAAGAACAGCGAAAGCGGTAAGTACCAGTAAAACAACTTTGCGTTCTCCAGGTGTTGTCTTAGAGGAGGCCGAAGTTGTTTCAGCTCCAGAAGAAGATTTATTTACCATGAGCGGCGTTCCCAAAAACACCTATGATGTTCCTTCAATTATCAGAAGGTCGTCACGTTCCTCAAAATAACCCTCGTCAAAGGGAATTTTATTTAAACACAACAACGGGCGGGGGCCGTTTTAAGATGGCTCTTGCCCGTTTCTTCTTGTAGAACTGAAAAAACAGGAGGTTTTCCCATGTCAGCACGTGAGAATCGCAGGCAGAGAGACAAAAAACCGATGCTTCCCTTTGGAGACCTGATGCTTCCTATTATTGGACTCATAGCTGTAGGTCTCTTAATTGTGGGCATCAAATTCTTTTTTCTTTCAGAGCCTTCTCGGGAACAACATAAGCCGGTTATAGTTCATGAAAAAACGACTACGACGGCGGCCCCATCTTCAACAGTCGCATCTACAGCTGATGAGCCCCCTAAAGCCGCACCTGACAAAGCTGAAAATGCTGTTCCAGTGGCGGGATCTACAGCTCCAACTGCTCCCCAGGTTGCAGCACCTGTTACCCCCCAGATCGCATCGGAAGGCGGAACGCAGAAACCTGCTGCTGTAACTGCTGAAAGCGCAAAAGTGGTCATGGCTGCTCCAGCTCATGATGGGAAACTCATAACTGGGGGAGTGGAGAATAGTGCCTGGGGTGTCCAGATAGGCTCTTTTAAGAGCAATGAATCGGCGAACCGCTTAAAGGAAAAAGTTGAAAAAGAAGGGTATAAGGCCTTTGTGTCCAAGGCTCTTGTCAGCAACAGCACTTTTTACAGAGTGACAGTCTGGGCTGGAAATGAAAGAGGTGAAGCTGACAAACAGGCAAATCAATTAAAGCAGGCAGGCCATCCTGTTCTTGTCGTTCGTCTGCGATAGAAAAGGAGAAAGGAAATGTCCGGTTTTGTTGAAAATTTAACAGATCGGTTAGAAAGTATCCTTAAAGTATCTGAGGTCCTACGTTTCCCGTGGGACCTTTCTTTTGACCTTCAAAATATTGAGCAGTGTCTAGGTGGTTTCCTTGCCGAAGATATAATATCTTCGATAGAATCTCCTCCTTTCACAAGAAGTTTGCGGGATGGTTATGCGGTCCTAAGTGAAGACATTTCAGGGGCAACTTCTTCTTATCCAGTTTATCTGAATTTGATTGGTGAAATTCCTATGGGAAAGGTGCCGGACAAGGTTCTTAATCCAGGGGAAACGATGGCTATCCATACAGGAGGAATTTTGCCAAAGGGCGCTGATAGTGTAGTTATGCTCGAAGATACAGCAACAAGCGGCCCTTGGATAGAGGTTCGCAAAGGGGCGCAGAGGGGAGAAAATGTAATTTATAAAGGGGAAGAAATTTCCTTGGGAGAAAAAGTGCTTTGTCGCGGCGACAGAGTATCTTTTAAAACCCTGGGCATTCTTGCTACCATGGGGCAAATCCTAGTGCCTTGTCTGAACCTTAAAATAGGCATATTTAGCACGGGGGACGAAATAATGGAGGCTAAAACAGATCCATTGCCCCCCGGGTGCATTCGAGATGTAAATAGCTGGGTACTTTGGTCTTTTCTCAAAGATCAGGGGTATGATGTGACATCTTTAGGAATTATACGAGATACAAAAGAGGCTTTACAGAACGCTTTATATGAAGCTCTTCATGCATTTGACGTGATCCTCATTAGTGGAGGTTCTTCAGTGAGTGTCAGGGATTATTGTTCTGAAGTGCTCGAAACGTTGGCAACACCAGGATTAATTGTACGAGGGGTTCGAATGTCGCCAGGCAAGCCTGTTTTAATAGCAGGCTCATTAAAAGAGAAGAAATTAGTAATGGGACTCCCAGGTCACCCTCTTTCCTGTATGGTAGCGGCAAAAGTTCTGCTTATTCCCCTTCTTGACCTCATTGCAGGAAGAATATCCAAGAAAAGCGCATTTTCCTTAGAGACAACAACTGATATCATAGGGTGTACAGGTATAGAAAAATTTTATCCCGCAGCGCTGCGGGATAATCGGGTTGTTCCCATCCTGGCTAAATCAGGGTATGTAGGAGCCCTAAACCATTCAGATGGACTTATTCGTTTGGGTGAGGAGGTAGAAACAGTTCGCCAGGGAGAAAGGGTGGAGTTTATACCATGGTGAAAAAATGGAGGGAACATGTTTCCATTGAAGAAGCATGGTTGGTTTTTAGACAGAATTTCTCTTCTCTTCACAAAAAGAGCAATGTCCCCGTAGATGAATGTACAGATCTAATTCTAGCAGAGGATGTTTTTTCGAAGAGGAATGTACCTCATTTTAGCGCCTCAGCTGTGGATGGTTACGCTCTTTCTACTAAAAAGACAGCAAATGCGTCTTCGGCAACGCCAGTGTTTCTTGATAGAGAGGAATACCAGTGGATTAATACCGGGATGGCTGTGTCTCTCGAATATGACGGAGTCTTAATGGTTGAGGATTCCTCTGTGAAAGACGGGAAATTAGCCGTATATAAAACTCTTTCAATGGGAGATAATATTCGTCCAGTAGGGGAAGATGTGACATGTGGACAAATAATAGCTCGTGCCGGAGACAAAATTTCTCCTGCATTAGCGGCACTCTTTCTTGCGTCGGGGTATTCTTTCGTTCCTGTGTGGAGCAAACCTAGAACACTGTATATTCCAACTGGTGATGAAATAGTTTCTGGCAAGACATGGTTAAGTGAGGGAGCAGTCTGCGGAAAGGTAGTAGAGAGCAATTCTACCATGTTGAAAGCTTATTTCCACCGTTGGGGATTCCCCCTCGATGTAACAGGTCCACTGCCAGATGACCCTCAAATCATCCGCAAAAGCATTCTCAATGGGGTGGAGGATTATGACCTTCTTCTTGTAGGGGCAGGTTCCGCCAAAGGAGAAAAGGACTATACATCGACTATCCTTTCTGAAGAAGGCACCATGCTTTTCCACTGGCTTTTGATGAAACCAGGGCGTCCAGCAATGGCAGCGAAGGTGAAGGGAAAACCTGTGGTAGATCTTCCTGGATTTCCAATGTCAACAGCTGTTGTTTTATGGACCCTTGTTTTGCCCCTCCTCCAGCTTTTAGCAGAAGGGAATTTCGATGAAGCCACAGTTCTTAAACAGGCTATGGGTGCGGAAACAGAAGAAACAATGAAGCTTCTGACTCCCTGTTCGTCTGTACCCGGCCGAAATGAATGGCTGCGGATAAAGGCAATAGCCTTGCAGGGAGAGAAAAGGGTATTTCCTCTCTCGTCAGGCTCTAGTACCATGTGGACCATGTCCGAGGCAGATGGTTTTGCCCTTTTGCCCAGGCCTGTGGCAGAGTGTCCGGCTGGAACGAACTTAAAAGTATGGCTGACTCGCAAAATAGATTGGACTCGCCGTCTTCTTTTCCAAGGATCGAATGACCCCGCTTTTGAACGTCTGGGATCCTATGTGCATAAAAGGGGTGGTGAGCTTATCTATCGTTCAGTTGGGAGTCTTGGCGGTTTGTCTGCATTGGCAAGGGGCGAGTGTCATATTGCGGCTTGCCACCTTCTTGATCCAGAAAAAGGATCGTATAACAACACATACATTGAAAAACTTTCTAACGGGAAGCAGTGGAAACGTCGCTTGCTCTTTTACAGAAAACAGGGGATCCTTGTGGCACCTGGTAATCCCCTTCATGTTTTAACTATTGAAGACCTGGCAGAAAAAGGAGTTAGATTTATAAATCGTCAACCAGGGGCGGGCACTCGTGTGCTCCTCGATGTTCTTTTGCAAGAAAAGGGGATAGCTGTTTCTGATGTTAATGGATATTCAATTCAGGCTACTACCCATTTCGATGCCGCAAATCGTATTGCTTCGGGGGTAGCAGATGCTGCACTGGGCATTAAGGCTGCTGCTGATGCTCTCGGCCTTGATTTTATTCCTATAACAGAAGAGCCTTACGAGCTTGTTTACCCCCAGGAATATGAAGATCATCCATGCATTCAGGCTCTTATGGATGCCCTGGACGATCCAGAGTGGAGGCGGGACGTAGATAAGTTAGGGGGATATCGATGGAACTCCTGAAGGATTCCTTCGGTCGAATCCTGCATTACATTCGTATTTCAGTAACAGATCGCTGTAACTTCAGATGTCAGTACTGCATGCCTCGTGAAGGCATTAAGTGGATCGACCATAGAAATATCCTTCGATATGAAGACTTATTATTCCTTTGTAATGTCCTTGCCAATATGGGAGCAGGCAAGCTTCGTTTTACTGGCGGGGAGCCTTTTGTAAGAAAGGGGTTTCCTTTATTCCTTAAAAAAGTGCGAGAGGAATTCCCGCAGGCGGCCCTTTCCGTTACTACCAATGGGTCAATGCTTGCATCTGTAGCAGATGATATTTTATCCCTTAAACTTGAAAGTATAAATATAAGTCTTGATACCCTGGACCCGCAAAAATTTAAACTCATAACAGGCACCGGCAACGTTCAGGATGTTATTCGGGGAATCAGGTCAGTAGCCATTCATAGCGACACTATAGTGAAACTCAACACCGTATTGATAAATGGGTTTAACGAAGATGAGATAGGCGATCTTTTATTATTTGCAGAGAGGGAAGGAGTATTGCTTCGTCTCATAGAGTTTATGCCCCTTCATGGGGATGTTTGGAATTACAACCGTTTTATTTCCGCAGATGACATCCTTTCATCCCTTCCGGATGCAAACAGTTGGCGGGACGACACCTCAGAAAGTAAAGATAATGCAGGTCCTGCCCGCTATCTAGTGAATACTCTGACAGGGCAACGTCTTGGAGTTATAGCTGCGGTAACCCATCATTTTTGCGATACATGCAATCGTCTCCGCATAACGTCTACAGGGCAAGTTCTACCATGTCTTTTTAGCCAAAAGGGGGTTAACATTAGCAATGCATTACGAGAACGGGATGAAGAAATGGTAAAAAAGGGTATTATAGAGGCAATTAAGATGAAACCCCGACGATGGCTTGATATGGAGTCGGGAGATGAACATATGTCTCGGATTGGAGGGTAATTTGACATGGAGCCATTTTCCCACCTTGATGACCTTGGACACCCGCGAATGGTCGATGTTGGCGGAAAAGAAAGGACTGCACGCGAGGCTCTTGCCGAGGGAGTGGTTTTATTGCCTCAAACTATTCGAGACGCCCTTTTTTCGGGAACCACAGATAAGGGAGATGTAATGAAAGTTGCGGAAGTTGCAGGAATAATGGCTGCAAAAAAAGCTTCGGAACTTATCCCCCTCTGTCATAATATAAGTCTTGACAAGGTAGAGATCCACTGTGAGCTGTTGCCTAAAGAAAACAGGATTAAGATAACGTGCAATGCGGCTTCGAAAGGTGTAACTGGAGTAGAAATGGAAGCTCTTACTGGCGTAATGGCAGCAGCCCTCACAGTTTATGATATGTGTAAAGGCATAGATAAGGGTATGGTGATACAAAATGTGCGATTGCTTCATAAAATTGGGGGCAAAAGTGGAGATTATAGGGTTTCAGAGGAGGAGCATGAATGAAACTTCTCGGTATTTTGAGTAATGAGGATCGGCGTGAGTATGGAATATGCTATGTCAACAAGCGAGGAGATGGTCAATCTTCTGTTAATGGGAACCTGGCCACTCTTTTCATAGTAAAGCCAGGAGATATGCCTGCTTATGAAGGTGCGGCCTGTATCTTACGGGTCTCCCTTCTTAAAGATCTGGAGATAGGGAATTTGTTGGCCTTTGCAGAAAGTGACGTGTTGCTTCGTATAGAAAGACAACACGCCCCTTCTCAGTGGGAACTTTCTGTGCAGCAAAGTGGTTTTATTTCTGTATCTTCGGAAATAGAAACATGGAGATCACTGCGTGTTGGTGTTTTAACGGTGAGTGATAAAGCAAGTCAGGGTTTAAGGGATGACACTGCTGGTCCTGCTTTATCCAGAGCGGTAATTCTCATTGGCGGCATCGTAGAGGAACAGTCCATTGTTCCCGATGAAAAGGAAACCATAGAAAAAAAGCTCCGCCACTGGGTCGACCAGAAGGATCTTCATCTTATTCTGGTGACAGGAGGTACGGGTCTATCAGAGCGAGATGTAACGCCAGAAGCTCTGGAGGCCGTAGCCCATAGGAAAATCCCGGGAATAGGGGAGTTTATGCGAAGTCGTACGGTTTACTATACACCTCGGTCTATTCTTTCCAGGGGGCTTGCTGTAACAAGAGGGAAAAGCCTGATTATTGCTGTTCCTGGAAGTCAGAAGGGGGCTCTTGAGTGCTTTGAGGCCGTTGTCCCAGTGCTGAGACACGGCGTTGAAATACTACGAGATTGGGAGAAGGAATGTGGACATTAAGAATAACAGAGTTCGCCGGTGTCTTATTATTACGGGGATGTCAGGAGCCGGAAAATCGACGGTATTGAACATCCTGGAAGATCAGGGGCTATTTGCCGTTGATAATATCCCTCCAGCATTGTTGCCGCAGCTTCTGGAGCTCCTTTCCCAACACCGGGCGGCAGTGCAGGAAGGACTTGCAGCCGTTGTCGACGTTAGGGGGGGACGGCTTCTTAATGACCTTTTTTCTGTCGTTGATTCTCTTAAAGGGACCATCCCTCTTGTACAGGTTCTTTTTCTGGATTCCTCTGATGAAAGCCTAGTACGGCGTTTTGAAACAACAAGAAGGAGACATCCGCTGGGAGACCATATACCTGTTCTCGAGGGCATCCAGAAAGAAAGAGCCTTATTGGCTCCAGTGAGGGAATATGCTGATGTGGTACTTGATACATCTGGGCTCTCCATACGAGGTCTCAAAGATCGTCTCATAGCTGAATTTATACGGACTGAAGCTACTGCGTCCGTAGTATTCTCGTCCTTTGGTTTCAAATACGGGATTCCACAGGATAGTGATTTCATGCTGGATGTGCGATTTTTAGTGAACCCTCACTATGTTCCTCTACTCAGCCATCTAACGGGAAAGGATCCCGATGTCCAAAGCTATATTTCAACCCCTGAGGAAACACGCCTATTTCTTGCCCGTTGTTATGAGTTTTTGGATTTTCTCATTCCTGTCTACCTTTCATCAGGGAAATCACCCTTTCATATAGCTGTGGGTTGCACCGGTGGCCAGCATCGCTCAGTAGCAGTGGTGGAGTGGCTTTCTGAATATTATAGTAAAAAGGGCGTGCGGTGTGTGGTAAGGCACAGGGATATAGAACGAGGCCAGGTGGGAGAGTAATGGATTGGCGCATAGCATATCTCCTAGGATTAATCACAGCTTTTCTAACCTTGTTTGTTCTCTCTTTTAAAAATAGGAAAGTAAGTCTTTTTCGTCCTTCTCCTAAAAAAGATGTTATGGCAAAGGTAGTAGAGTATAGACTGTCCATGGGGCCTCACATTGTAGCTGTTGGCGGTGGAACGGGACTTTCTACCTTGCTTTTGGGGCTTAAATCTTTCACAAGAAACATTACAGCAGTAGTGGCTGTCACAGATGAGGGAGGAAGTTCCGGCCGTTTGCGGCAGGAATGGGGCGTTCTCCCCCCAGGGGATGTTCGAAACTGTATTGTTGCCCTGGCAGAAAATGATAATGCCCTTCGCAATATTCTTGATTTTAGATTCGATAGAGGAGATCTTTCCGGCCATAGCCTTGGGAACCTCATTCTTTTGGCAGTTACAGAGCTTTCCGGCGACTTCCGTGTTGCCGTAGAAGAAATGAATCATCTTCTCGCCATTCGAGGTAAGGTTTTACCGGTAACAACTGAAGCGGTTTCCCTTATAGCTGAAACAGTGGACGGGCAGCTATGCCGTGGGGAACTGCAAATTTCTTCCTGCGGAAAAAATTTGAAGGATATATGGCTTGAGCCACAAGACGCCCGGCCACTTACTGATGTGATACGGGCCATAGAGGAAGCAGATCTTATTGTTATGGGGCCAGGAAGTCTTTTTACCAGTGTATTACCGAACTTGCTTTTGCCGAAAGTTGCCCAGAAAATTCAGGAATCGCCTCTTCCCAGAGTTTACGTTGCCAATCTTATGTCTCAGCCAGGAGAAACAGATGGAATGAATATACTGCACCACTTAGAATGGGTCGAAAGAGCGGTGAAGGCAGTTCCGGATTATGTGGTGGTCAATAACGGGTCGATACCGGAAGCCCTTCTTCAGGCCTATCTCAATGAAGGAGCGGTTCCATTATATTTAGATGAATCTCAACGGGAAAGGATTCTGGAAAAAGGCTGTCATATTATTGAAGGAAATTACGTTAAGGTCTATGAAGAATCTGTGGTCCGCCATGATGGGCAGGCCCTTTCAGAAACTCTTATGAGAATATGCAGAGATTTGAAAGAAGTGTAACCACGCCATGAAGAGCATTAGTGAAACGATGTGGGACGAATGGGTTTTCTCTCCTGTTTCCAGTACAAATGCAGATTCAGAAGTAGCAGGAGTCCTTTGGGGACTTATGCCTGCGTCACCTGAATTTTTAACAAAGGAACGATTAGTTATCCTTTCAGGGCGGCGACTATGGGTATTCCGGCGTTTAAGAAGAATCTGGTCCCATTCCCGATGGGGGCAGAGAGTTGAACTGCCAACGATCCTTAACGTTCCAGCCAGTTTTAAGGGAAACGTAACTCTTTCCATTCCCCAAACACTAATAGCTGAAGTTGTTGTCTGGGGAGAAAACGCTAAAAGAAAAAATGATTGGGCATGGCTGCGGGGAGTATGGGGAAATTGCGGCTCTTTATATGTGCCTAAAAGCGGATATTACCTTGCCTTCCGCTTCAGGTTCTATAGATTGATGGACATGGTCTTATCCCTTTTGAAAAACAATCATTTCCCCATGGGCAAGCGTATGGTGGACGAACAATATGAATTGCTTTTACGAGATCAAGAGAAAATTGTTACATTGCTAAGCAACTTTAAACTTTTTGATACATCTTTGAAATTAGAGGAAAAGGCCATTGTTCGGGCTATGCGTGACAGAGCGAATAGACTTGTGAATTGCGATGCTTCCAACATACGAAAAACTCTTGAGGCTGCTGAGTGGCAGCTCGAAATAGCAAAAGTCTTTCAGAACGAAAAGGTCTGGGCGACTTTGCCAGAACCTTTGAAAGAGCTTATAGAAACACGGATGCAATATCCTAGCGCTACTTTGACAGAGTTGGGACAATTACTTTCAAAACCAGTAAGTAAAAGTACTGTCAAATACCGTTGGCAAAAGCTAAAGGAAATGGCTGAGCAATTGCCTCACGGTATATAATAAGTTTCGAGAAATAATATTTTATTAGAATTTATTACAATGTATATATAGAAAGGGTGCTGCATAATGAAGAAGGTTAGAGTTGCTATCAATGGTTTTGGCCGCATTGGAAGACTTGCTTTACGTGCTATGTATCAATATGACCAGGAGGGTCTTTTTGAGATAGTGGCGACAAATAGCCGTACAACCCCCGAACAGAGGGCTTATATGTTTAAATACGATTCCATCCACCGCCGTTTCCCCGGCGAGGTTCAGGTTGATGGAGACGATCTCATCGTCAATGGCAACAGGGTAAAAGTTCTAGCCCATAAGGATCCTTCTGAATTAAACTGGGGCGATCTTGGAGTTGACATCGTGATAGAGTCTTCAGGCATCTTTAAGGATCTCGAAGGAGCTCAGACACATTTAAAAGCGGGAGCGAAGAAAGTTGTTATAACAGCGCCGGGAAGTGGAGAAGGGATCCCTACTTTTGTCATGGGCGTTAATGAAGGTCTTTATGACCCTGAAAAGGATCATGTGGTCTCAAATGCATCATGTACTACAAACTGTCTCGCTCCTGTGGCGAAGATCCTCAACGAAGAGTTCGGTATAGCCCGAGGCCTTATGACAACTACCCATGCCTATACAAATGATCAGAAATTGATGGATTCTTCCCATAAGAAACTCCACCGCGGCCGAGCTGCAGCTCTCTCCATGGTTCCCACATCTACTGGAGCAGCTAAAGCGATTGGACTTGTCATTCCCGAGCTCAAAGGCAAGTTGAACGGTATAGCCCTTCGTGTTCCCACTCCTGACGTTTCAGTTGTAGACCTTGTTGCTGAACTTAACAAAGAAGTATCAGCCCAGGAAGTAAACGAGGCGGTGAAAAAACGAGCAGCAGGCGACATGAACCATTATGTGGTGTATGAAGAAGACGATCTGGTCTCCTCTGATTTTATCGGAGATCAGCACTCTTCTATCTTTGCAGCCCGGCATACCATGTCTATTGGCAACATGGTAAAAATCTTGGTCTGGTACGATAACGAGTGGGGCTACACCTGCCGTTGTATTGATCTTGTAAACTATATGATCAAGAAAGGGCTGTAAGGAATGAAGCTACGAGAATTCTCTCGTCAAGATGTAGAAAATAAAAAGGTACTCATGCGGGTAGACTTCAATGTTCCTTTAAAAGATGGGATAGTTACTGACGTGACAAGAATTAATGCTCACGTTGCCACTATTCGCCAGCTTCTTGATTGGGGAGCAAAAGTTACCCTTGTTTCTCACTTAGGACGCCCGAAGGGTAAAAGGGTTGATTCCCTGTCTTTAAGCCATGTTGTAGAAAAGATTGAGAGTGCCTTGGGATGCCCTGTGACTTTTGTAGATGACGTCATTGGAGAGAAAGTAAAAAACGCGGTAGACTCTGCCCCTGCTGGTACGGTCATTCTTTTGGAGAACTCCCGGTTTTACCTAGAAGAGGAAAAGAACGATTCTGATTTTGCAAAAAAACTCGCACATCCCTTTGAGGTATTTGTAATGGACGCTTTTAGCGCTTCTCATAGGGCTCATGCTTCAACAAGAGGTGTAATGGAATACCTTCCCTCCTTTTCCGGGCATCTCATATCCAGAGAGATTGAAATGCTCAGTGCTGTAAGCGAGGCCCCTGAGAAACCTTTTGTATTGATTCTTGGTGGAGCGAAAGTATCAGATAAGATAAAAGTAATTGACCACCTTCTCACCAAAGTGTCGGCAATTCTTATTGGCGGCGGCATGGCCTATACTTTCCTTGCCGTTCAGGGTAAAAATATCGGACATTCCCTCTATGAAGAGGACAAGGCAGATTTTGCTCGTCAAATGCTGAATAAGGCCAAAGAGATAGGCGTAGATATTGTACTTCCAGTGGATACAGCTGTGGCTGATTCTTTAGAAAGTGACGCTCCCAGAAAAGAGGTTTCTGTAAATGAGATTTCTCCTTCTGATATGGGGCTTGATATTGGCAAAGAAACAGCCGCTTTGTTTGCTTCATATATTGAAAAGGCCAAAACGATCCTTTGGAACGGTCCCATGGGCGTATTCGAAAACCCTGTTCTTGCAGAAGGAACCCGTCTTGTTGCAGAAGCGGTAGAAAAATGTACAAAAAATGGTGGCGTAACCGTAGTGGGTGGCGGGGATACGGCCTCAGCTGTCAAGAAATTAGGATTTTCAGAAAAGGTAACCCACGTTTCGACCGGGGGCGGCGCAAGCCTGGAATTTTGTGAAGGGAAAATATTGCCCGGCATTGAACCTCTATTAGAAACACAATAAGCGAAGGCCAGATAAAAGATAGATCGCAACTAGAGGAGACGGGAAGCCAAAAGCTCCCGTCTCAATTTTAAAAGAAGATCAAAAAGGAAGGAGTTTTTTCCTGTGAAAAAGATATTTCTTTTTGGAAACTGGAAAATGAACAACGGCCTGGAAGAAACGAAAATATTCTTTAAAGATCTCACCGCGCAGATATGTGAGGACGCAGTCATTTGTGACCAGCTGGAAAGAAGTTTTTTAGAGGTTTGTATTTTCCCACCTTTTACTTCACTGTATATAGGCGCAGATATTCTTGCTCAAAACGTTAAAAAAGGGATTTTTCTCGGCGGACAAAATGGATTTTATAAAGATAAAGGGGCGTTTACTGGCGAAATTTCACTCCCAATGCTAAAAGAAACGAAATGTAGTGATGTCCTCATTGGCCACAGTGAGCGAAGGCTCATAATGGGTGAAACAGACGACCTTATTCATAAAAAATTGCAGGCGGCTCTCCATCATGGTTTAACACCTGTTCTTTGTTTTGGAGAGACTCTTTCGGAGAGGGAGTCCGATTTAACCTTTTAAGTAATAGAGCGGCAAATTCTTAAGGCCGTCAATGGCCTTACAAAAGAAGAGATCAAAAAAACAATTTGGGCATACGAACCTGTTTGGGCCATAGGCACAGGC
>LSQX01214422.1_pt2 | contig 40261 bp, 44 predicted proteins | sample 654561 | NCBI WGS metagenome assembly LSQX01 (sample SAMN04489861, study PRJNA283612) | anaerobic digester metagenome | isolation source: 4 biogas reactors fed with cattle manure at either 37C or 55C with and... | place: Denmark: Kongens Lyngby | collected 2014 | reverse complement strand
AATCCTGCCTTTCTTCAAGGGACTTTTGGGCAAGTGATTTTATTTCATCGGCTATTTCTTTGTCACCCTGGTCGGAAAAAATCAGCCTTAAATTCGAATCGTATACAATATAGCAGGCATCAAGCCTCCTGTTATCCAGGGGATATCCTTGCACATATTTTCTGAATAGGGTTCCGTTGAAGAAGTATTCCGCATAGCTGGCGTTTTTATAATTATAAATTCTCAAAGCTTCAGCCTTCATCAGCTCCCTGTTGCCGTCCTCAAATACGATCCTGGTGAACTGATATATGCCGCAAGCAACAAAAAACATGAAAAGAATGAGTATAATGCCCATGTAGGCGGTTAATTTCAAATGAAGTTTCCTAAACATTATTTCTCCTTCAGCATATAGCCCACGCCTCTTACGGTTTCGATTTTTACGTTTGTATTTTCAAGTCTCTTTCTTAAATGATGAACGTATATTTCAATATTGCTTTCAAGTATATCCGCTTCAAGTCCCCAAATCCTGTCAATGATCTGCTCCCTGGTAAAAACCTGGCGGGGTTTTTTTATGAACATTTCCATGAGCATGGCTTCTTTCAGAGGTATTTTGTATTCCTTGTCTCCTACATACAAAAGATAATTCTTGACGTCATACTTAATATCCTCAAATTCATATATTTCGCCCACAAATTCCGTGCCCTTCCTCCTTGCCAGGGCCTTGACCCTGGCAATCAACTCTTTTGTGGCAAAGGGTTTAACCAGATAATCATCGGCTCCGGATTCAAGCCCGAAAACCCTGTCATCAACCGTATCCTTGGCGGTAAGCATGATTACCGGTGTTTTTATTCCTTCACTCCTGATGGTTTTCAATATTTGTATCCCGTCAATTCCCGGAAGCATTATGTCCAAAACTATAACATCATAAATATCCTTGCTTGCAAGAATCAGCCCTTCTTCACCGTCATTTGCAATATCCACGTCAATTTTTTGCTTATTGAACAGGTAACTCAAGGCCTGAGTAATTTTAACTTCATCTTCAACGATTAATATTCTCAAAATAAAACCTCCAATAATAATGACACCTGCCATCCTAAAAACCAAGTATCATCATCCTGAGCTATGGCTATATTATAATACTAAAATCCTTAAAACTACATTAATATTATATAAATCATAGACGAATGATTCAAAAATTGTCAAGAAAAAAAGGATGCATGAGCCTGCATCCTTTTATATTTTACAATTTGTTACTGCAACAGCTGCAGTACGCCCTGGGGCTGCATGTTGGCCTGAGCCAGCATTGCCTGTGCAGCTTGTGTAAGAATGTTATTCTTTGTATAAGCCATCATTTCTTTAGCCATGTCAACGTCTCTGATACGAGATTCGGCAGCTGTTAAGTTTTCAGTGGTAACTCCCAAGTTATTTACTGTATGCTCTAACCTGTTCTGCATAGCACCGAGTCCGGCCCTGGCTTCTGATACCAAGTTAATAGCAGTATCTATCGTACCAATTGCACTGGTAGCATCAGCTGCGTCACTAATGTCAACTCCATCAACGCTTAAACCACTGGCAGTCATATCTGCCACTGACATTGTTACAGTTTCATCGTTTGCACCTATCTGAAGTTGCAAGTCTGTTAAATCGCCGTTTAATAAATCAATTCCGTTAAATTTAGTTGAGTCGGCAATCCTGTTAACTTCTTCGATCAATTCTGAAACTTCTGCTTGTAAATTTGCTCTGTCTGTATCATCATAAGTACCATTAGCAGATTGTACAGCCAGTTCCCTCATTCTTTGAAGGATGGCATGAGTTTCGTTTAAGCCGCCTTCTGCAGTTTGAATTAAAGATATTCCGTCATTGGCATTTTGCTGGGCCTGTTCAAGTCCTCTGATTTGAGCTCTCATTTTTTCTGAAATTGCAAGTCCGGCAGCATCATCACCGGCTCTGTTGATCCTGTAGCCTGATGATAATTTTTCTAAGTTTTTACCTGTGTTTGCGTTATTCATTCCTAATTGTCTCAAGGAATTTAATGCGTTAATATTGTGTTGAATTCTCATTTTTTACCTCCATGTAATTTTCTCGGGATCCTTCCCTATATTTTTAGGCTGAATTGTAACACCGGGCCCTGGCGCTATAATTTATTGCCTTTACATAACATATATCGTATAAATCTTGAATTTGTTTAGCTTTTATTGTGATTTTCTTTTAAAATTTATTTGAAATTCCGGGATATGTCCTTTAATTACCCATCATATCCATAAGCCAGAAGCTTTGTGCATTCAGCTTGTTCAGGCTTTGCTCCAAGGCTGAAAATTGTTTCCAATACCTTTGTCTTTCTTTTTCCAGGCTCTTCTTTAACTCTTTCATTTTTTCATCATATTCTTTAATCTTTAAGGAGATGTTATTTTGGTCAGATGAACGGCCGGTATCTAAACCCGCTTCCTCGATTAACGTTCCGGAGGTGCCAAAAGCCCCTACATTCTCTCTCAGAATATTTAATATTTGATTTGCAATGCCGGACTTTGCATATTCGTCCGTTTCATCTGCTATGCCTGTAAATAAGCTTGCTATTTCATCCGGAGCTTCAATTAACTTTTCTCTGAACCGGTCTTCATTAAATACTAATTTCCCGCTGGTATCCATTGATGCTGAACTAATTCCAACATTAGACAGAGAAAAACTGCTTACAGAGGTCATACTGCTCATGCTTGTCCTCATTTTATTCAACAGGCTTGTAATATTTCTGTCGCCGAACAGTACTCCTTTTTTAGCTTCCTTTAACCAATTTTCTATTTCCTTTTCTTTCATTTCATCCTGCTGCTCGGGAGTCAAAGGAGGATAATCTCTGTTTGGTTTTTCTTTTGTTTTAGTGCTGAGCAACTCGATTATTTCATTATAATCATTGATAAACTGCCTCACTCTTTCAATTACTTCATCAGTGTTATTTATTACATCAAAGGTTATCGGTGCTTCCTCAGGTGTGAGTGCTGCATTTTTGCTTAATTCAATGTTTATTCCATCAATTGAGAAATTAGCAGTGCTCCGTGTGATATCTATATCTTGCCCGTGAACGGTTACATTCATCACTGTGTCTTCGCCTCTTATTTCAATGTCACTGCCGATGCTTCCTCCGAAAAGCACATCTGCCAAAGCACCCGTAATCTCAATTTTTGATGCTCTGCCGGTATCTTTGGACACGACAACAAATTTATCCGTGATATTGGAATATGTAATCTCGACATCCGATTCCTTGTTTATCTTTTTAAGCACTTCGGAAATTGACATATCCTTATTGATTCCTTCAATTGATTTACCGTTAATAATAATAGAACAATCTGTTTCTTCTCCATATATATTACCAATGGATTTTGAAATATTCAACCTGTTGCTGTCTCCGGATTTAAGACCCGTTAATATGCTTAAATCATCGCTGATATTGCTTACACTTAAAACATCGGTACTTCCTGAAGCAGAAAATGTAATTGAAGTTTGGGAAACATCAAGTTCTGCATTAACCCTTCCGGCCCCATAAAATTCAGCAAGTTTTGTATTTAAAAAATCAGCCAATCCTTCGGCATCAAAAGTATAAGATGTTCCATCGGGCTTGCCTTCAGCCATTTCAGAAAAAGCTGTAGTTTTCTTTACTCCGTTAAAATCAAAAGTAATGCTGCTGCTTAACAATACATCTTCCGAAGTTTTGATTAAATTTGAGTTAAGAACCTGTCCACTTGAAGCGGCTAATGTATCTTCCGTCACATTATCAATATTAAATGCTTTTAATATATCATTGCTTGCTGCAATCAGTTTAGCTGTTCCTTTCTCAAAGGTTATTTCGCCGTCAACTGCTTTATATTGAAGACTTTCGCTTAAACTGTTGCCATCTTCATCTTTCATGGAAGCAATTTGTTTATTTAATTCAGCAACTATATCATTAAGCCGCACATTCAAGTCTTCTCCGGTGTATTTGAAATCACTGCCTATTTTAAAATCATATCTTTTTCCCTCTACTTCGATTGTCATAGTGTCTCCGGCAAGTGAAGGTATGTAACCGGGTATTGCATCAATAGTAATGTTTTGTGATGAAACCGCATTTGTTGTATATGTTGCAGCTTTAGCCACTGAAGATATGCTGTTGATTTTAAAACTGCTGATTAGATCCGCATCGCCGGTCACGTTCACATAAGCAGATGAGGATTTATAGGTATATGATTCAAAAAACTTAGCACTTAGAATATTAGTTTTTGAGCCGGATGAATAAGAGAAGTATTTGTTGTTAAATGCTAATAGCTTTGAACTGATTTCCCTGTATGCTTCCTGTTTGTATAATAATGTCTGTTTTGCCTGGTACTGCCTGTTTATTTTATTCCTGGTGGCAGCTGTCATTTGGTTGACCAAATCATCGGTATCCAAGCCTGATAAAAGGCCTCCCACTCCTTTGTTTATTGATGAGCCATATATATTAGTTGAAAGTATTGACATATCTTTCACCCTTTCTTCTATATTTATTTACTTATATTAATATCAGTCTATACATATATCGTCAATAATTCCAATAAATTAAATATATTTTTATAATAATAATCATATCACAATCGTCCCGGTTTGCGTAAATCTTCATTTTTTTGTTTTTTTGACGATATATTATTGAGGAGGTGATAAACTATGATAAATGAAACTAATTCTATTACATCAAAGCCGAATATTCCAGCTAAAAAGGCTAATGTGGAAAAATCACATGCTGAGGACATAAAGAAATCCGACTCATTGAAAAGCAATAGAAAATATGACAATATAGAGATAAACAAGCTTATTGCCGAAAATGAAAAACGTATAAGCGACTTTAAGGAAACAATCAGAAGGATGATTGCAAAACAAGGGGAATTATCTAACTTAACCTTATTCGGACAAAGATTGAATGTTACAGAAGAAGATTCTCAAAAAGCAGCCGCTGCCATTGCAGAAGGCGGCGAATACTCAGTTGATGCTGTTGCAACCAGAATAATGGATATGGCTAAAGCACTGTCCAATGGTGATAAAACTAAAATTTCCCTGCTTAAGGATGCAGTTATTAAAGGTTTTGAAGCCGCAGGATTGGAGTTTAACGGTGGTGCAGGTCTGCCGGAAATATGCAGCCATACTTACGACGAAGTAATGAAACGCTTTGATGAATGGGAAAAAGAATAAAAATTATGTAAATTAAAATACAACCATTGCTTAATGGTTGTATTTTATATTGTATGGAAAGTAAGGCTAAAGAGTGAATTGTTTTACTAAATCGTTGAGAACCAATACTTGTGCTGATAATTCTTCGCTGTTGGCTGCGCTTGCTTCTGCTGTTGCCGCATTTTCCTGTACTACCGATGATATCTGCTCAATTCCTCTTCTTATTTGATTTACTGAAACAGTCTGCTGGGATGATGCTTTTACAATTTCATTTATCAGCTCATTTGTTTCATTTGTTTTATCAACTATCCCTGCTAAGGATTTTCCTGCTTCGTCTGCCAGCATTGTCCCCTTATTGATTGCATTTATCGAATTCTCAATCAATGCGGTTGTCTGTTTGGCGGCTTCCGCTGATTTGCCGGCCAAGTTTCTAACTTCATCCGCTACAACCGCAAATCCCTTGCCTGCTGCACCTGCTCTTGCCGCTTCAACGGCTGCATTTAATGCAAGTATGTTAGTTTGGAATGCTATATCATCTATAACTTTTATTATCTTTCCTATTTCGCTTGATGAGTTGCTTATTTCATCCATTGCTGCAAGCATTTCCCGCATTTGCATGTTGCCCTGCTCTACTTCCTTGGAAGCTTGCATTGCCTTGCTCCCGGCATTTTCTGCATACTCTGCATTGTTTACGATGGTTGTGTAAATTTCGTTGATTTCTGCCGATAATTCCTCTATTGCACTTGCCTGTTCCGTTGTTCCCTGGGCCAATGATTGTGCTCCCGTTGAAACCTGCTCGGCATTCATATTGATTGTAATTGAGGATTGTTGTATTTTCCCTATGGTATTTTTCAAGATATTGGACATATTTAACAGAGATTTCTTTAATTTGGCGAATTCACCTTCATAATCATTATTTAGCTCCATGTTCAGATTTCCTTCAGCCATTTTATCTATTACTCCGACACTTTCGTCAATATATACTATATATAATTTTAGCCTCTCTGTCAGTTTTCTTATAGAATCAGCAAGTACACCAATTTCATCGTCACTGTTTATATCAATATTTACATCAAGCTCTCCTTCAGCTAATTTGTTGGTAATACTTGTTATGTCCTTTATTGGTTTTGTCAGTTTATTTATAACTAAGTATATAACAGCAACCAGTGCAACCAATAATATTACGAATACAGCTATGATAATTAATAGCAACTGATTTGTATTTAAATAGAATTCTTCTCTTGGAAGGGATGACATTATCTGCCACCCGGTATCTCCTATTTCCATGCTGCTGCCGATGAACTGTTCATTATTATATGTAAATTCGACTACGGATTTGTCTTTATTGATAACCGATTGAACCATATTATCGCTTAAGTTTATTTCACCAATTGTTTTTAATAAATTGTCCTTATCTTTATGGGCAATAATTACATTATTTTTTGATAACAAGGTAAAATATCCTGTATCTCCCAGCTCATATTCATCAACCATGTTTACTAATTTATCGATGGCTATATCCACAGCCGTCAAGCCTACAATTTCACCGTCTACATTAACGGGTGCGGATATGGTTATCACTATTCCGCCTGTAATAGCATCTATATAAGGATCGGTAATACATACTTTATTTTCTTTAACCGCATTGTAATATTCTTTGGAAGTAACATCATATTCAGCTTGAGTATAGATGGTTGGAGATGCCAAGTAATAATCTTTATCTGCAATATAAGCAGTAAGAATAATTTCCGAATCTGCCTTTTGAATGGCATCAGTCGTTGCCGCAGCAATATCGAACCCTTTTGTCACAGGTACTGAGAGGTATCCTTCCGCATTAATCAAAAAATCCTGCAAATTCTTGTCATGAGCCATTTGTTCTACAACGGTAATATATTTTTCAAAAAAAACTTCTGCCTTATTGCTTATGCTTAATGCCGTTTCATTCAGTATCTCCTTTTTGTTTTCTTGAAACCTTGCACTGACTGTCTTAACAATAATTATTCCTGTAATTAGGAGTGCAAAAAAACATACGATAAAAATAGTTGTTGTTATCTTTTTTGAAATACTTTTATTCGTTTTCATAATCCCTCCACAAAATGATAATATACTGATATGGTTGTCCAATATTCTTAAACCTTAATATTTACAACTATATTTGTATCTGAATAATTCAGTTTTTCCTTAACTGTCTTTAACTCGGTAATTAAATTTTTTCTTATTGCTTTATCAATTTCATATATTTCTTTAAAGGTTTTTCTGATATCTTTGTCTAATTGTTTTATTTCATTTGTTTCAACATAGTTTGTATTGCATTTTGCTTCGATTATTTTTTCATCAATTATATTTATTTTATCGATATATTGCTGTCTTTCATCAATCAAGGAATTAACCCGGTTATAATCAAATATTAAGGATAGTTCATTGATAATCAAGGTTAACGTTTTTAATTCTTCCGCTGCTTTTAATTTATTTCTTAATAGGTCTTCCATAGCGCACCCCTTAGCACTTTTTCCTGGCTAGTATATCGGCTTCGGCCCAAGTGTTTCTCAAGTCCTTAATAATGGGTAATATGTCATCTATATGTTTTGTTGATTTTAATGATGATGCTTTCATGATTTCTCTGTTAAAAAATTCGTAAATATCGGACAAGTCTCGCGATATCTGATATTTGTCATCCAGGGTAGCCGTCAGATAATAAAATATATGTCTGACTTTTGTAAGGCAAATGTTTGCATTGCCATAGTCTTCATGCTCCATCAATAATTTGCTCTGATTTAGTTTTTTAATTGCTTCATCGTATAAAAGAATCAAGAGCTCACCTTTAGTCATTGTGTTTACTGAGATTTTTTTGTATTGTTCCAATGAATTTAACATAATTTCTCCTTTTTGCCCATTATTCTTCGCCTTCATTGTGCTCTTTATATCTTACTCATAATATCGTCAGAAATTTTATATTGTTAAATGTTTTATTAAAATTTTATAAATATCTTCTATGGGTGCCTGCACCATAACAGCTCCCATATTGAAAGCAACCATCGGCATTCCGTAAACGACAGACGTACTTTCATCCTGTCCTATTGTATATGCTCCCGCTTTTTTCATATTTAACAGACCTTCCGCCCCATCTTTGCCCATACCGGTAAGAATAATCCCTACTGATTTTTTACCGGCAATTTCCGCCGCCGAATTGAAAAGCATATCTATTGATGGGCAGTGCCCGTTTATTTTTTCGCCTTTCCTGCAGGATACATAGAAGCCTTTGTCGTCTTTTTTAAGCACCATATGCTTGTCCCCGGGAGCAATTAACACACTCCCTTGTTTTATTCTGTCACCATCAAGGGCTTCTCTTACTTCCATTTTACATATCTTATCAAGCCTCTCTGCATACATTTTTGTAAATCCGGAAGGCATGTGCTGAGCTATAAGGATTGGAGAAAAATTCTCCGGCAATTCTTTCAGTATCTTGATAATTGCCTCTGTACCTCCTGTTGAAGCCCCTATCAGTATTATTTTATTCATTAACATATTATTCCTTCTTGTATATGGCCGGTTTAATATAGAGGTATTTTGACTGTCCTCTTTGAATTACTTCTGCATGACCTATCATCAAATATCCTCCCGGCCTCGTCGCATCGTATAATTTGTCGATAATTTTATTTTTTGTTTCCAAATCGAAATAAATCATTACATTTCTAAGAAATATTACATGATACCTGTTTTTTTCCAATATGGGATCCATTAAATTAAATGTTTTAAACCTGACATAGTCTTTGATTTCAGGTATTACCCTGTATTTATTATCGCTGACCTTTACGAAATATCTTTTTATATATGAATCAGGAAGTTTACTGATGCTGTCTTTGGAGTATATTCCTTCACGTGCTTTGGAAAGAACATTTTCGGATATATCAGTGGCATATATGTGTATTTTCCATTCTTTAATCCCAAATTTGAAATAATCATCCAATACCATTGCTATAGTATAGGGTTCTTCCCCGGATGAACAGCCTGCACTCCATATGTTCAATATCTTAGTTTTATTATTTTTTTCCTCATATGGAAGTATAGTTTCCCTTAAATATTGAAAGTGTTTTTCTTCCCTGTAAAAATATGTGTAGTTCGTTGTCAGCTTGTTTACAAACATTATTTCTTCTTCATCATTGTTTTTTACACTTTTCAAATACTGGTGAAAACTGTTCATTCCCTTTTTTTCAATTAAATTAGATAATCTCCCCTCAATTAATATCTTTTTCTTTGAAAGGTCTATCCCGTAATTTTTATTTATGTAGTTTACATATTCCAAAAATTCGCTATCAGTTATTTTCACCATATCTTTTACTATCCATTAAATTTCCTACATCTAAGATTAAATTAATACTCCCGTCACCTAATATTGAACAGCCGTAAATTCCAGATTCCTTTAGTTTGTACTTGTTTAATATTATCGGAAGGGGCTTTACTACAACCTGCTGTTCTCCTATTATTTTATCGACGAACAAACAGGCACTGTTATCACCTGATTCCACAAATATCAGTATGCCGTCTTCGATATTTGTAATATCTGTTTTAATGTTGAAATAATCATGCAATCTTATTATCCTGTAGCATTTTTCCCTTATTAATATCATTTCGCCTTGCTCGGGATTATGAATAATTTCATTTTTTTTGGTTTTAAATGATTGATGAATACTCTTAATCGGTATTATAAATTCAGAGTTTCCCACTACAACCTGCATACCTGATACTATAGTTAAAGTAAGGGGAATTTTAAATGTGATCTTACTCCCTAATCCCTCACTGCTTTCAAGAACAACCGTTCCTCCCACCTTTTCAACGTTTGACTTGACAACATCCATTCCGACACCCCTGCCTGAATACTCTGTTATGTTTTCATTGGTGGAAAACCCGGGAACCATCAATAATTGGAATGCTTCTTTTTCTGTATATTCGCTTGCGGGTTTGGTTAATAAACCTTTGGCTTCCGCCTTTTCCAATATTTTTTCCGAATCAAATCCCCTTCCGTCATCTTCTACGGTAATGTGTATTTCCCCCCCTGTATTAAAGGCTGATAAGGTTATTATCCCTTTTTTGTTCTTCCCTGCCTGTATTCTTTCTTCTTCAGATTCTATACCGTGGTCCATTGCATTCCTGACAAGGTGCATAATGGGGTCTGAAATACTATCTGCAATTGTTTTGTCGATTTCAGTGTCTTCGCCGTTTAATATCAAATCAACATCCTTGTTTAATTCCTTTCCCATATCTCTTACTATCCTGTGCATTTTGTTAAATGTGCCCGAAATCGGAACCATCCTCAAGGACATTACAATATCCTGCAGCTCGTCGGTAAGCTTTCTCATTTGTCGTGTTGATTTTTTAAAGCTATCGGAATTTAATCTTTTTATATCCGGATCTGATTCGACCATGGATTCCGCAATAACAAGTTCTCCCACAATATCTACAAGCTTGTCTAACTTTGAAAGATTAACTGTTATTAAGCTTTGCCTGCATTGTTTTGAATTTGTTGATGACATTGAGTTGTTTAAATCAGCAGGGCATGATGCTTTGCCGGTAATTGTTTCATTTTCATTTTTATTGTGTAAATCCTCATTGTATTCAAACACCGTATAATTCTTAACGTTTAATGCTTTGCTGATTACCCCGATTGCCGTATCCAGAGACTCTTCATCCACATAAATATAGAAGCCCTTTTCAATTATTTCTTGCGATGTTTCGGGAATACTTTCGATGTTCTCAGGTTTATATTCAAATTCAATGCCTGTATCTCTCAATTGGTTGACTATAATAAAAGCTCTTACATTTTCCATGCTTACTTCGTCGTCAAACATTATCCTTATGGCGTACCTGAATTCTTTTGCTTGGTTGTTTCCTTCATCTTCGGATATTTCTTTTTTACCTTCCTTTTTGATTGAATCTAAAAATAACTTTATTTCATCTTTTAGAGGACCTAAATTTGTCTCAAGTTCAAGTCCTTCTTCTACCTTGACAATTTCTCCTTTTATAAAATCAGTAATCTTAAAAACTAAGTTTACAAGTCCTTCATTATATTTTTGGTCTATTCCATTTTCCCTGATATAATAAAACAAGTCTTCAATTTTGTGAGAAATAGTCATTATGCCGTCAAATTGCATCATGGCTGATGAGCCTTTTATAGTATGCATGATTCTGAATATTTCGTCCATGCATTCTTTATCAAAACTTAAATTGCTTTCAGCCTTTAACAAAATATCATCTAATTGGTCCAATAATGAATTTGTTTCAAAAAGATACATATCGAGAACAGAATCTAAATTTTCCATATTACTCTCCTTGTTGGTTTCCTATCTTTATATCGACCCTTATTGTAAATTTTTAAGCTGTTATAATGAAAAACTTTTTGTAATTTTTTTTGATGCTGCCCTTATTTAATTTATTATTGTGCCGATATAATAATGGAGAATATTAAACTTTTATAAACGGGAGACTATATTGAATAATTTAAGTATTAAGACTAATAACAATATAAGCGAAAATCCTATTAATAAGCCTAAAATAAAAAACGAAGTGCCTTTTGATATAGCTGATCCGACCAAGGTCACTAAAACGCCTGAGAAGGATTATGAAAATCAAATCAGACAAGAGCTTTTCAATTACAATCCTGATTCTGTTTTTGACAAGTTTATTAAATCATTGCAAAATTCTCCAATAATGTATGAAGAAGCTAAAAAGCTCCTTTTTAGCAAACAGTTTATTAACAATATTAAAAACGACCCTGCCTTAAGCGTATTTTTTGATTCTTTTTTAGCCAATATTAAAATGAACGATGCTGAAATATTGGACTTTCTCAAGTTTCAGCAAGGAACCTACACTAAATTTCAAGGCGAATTTTTTGATATGCTGAGGGCCCTCTTAAGCAAAAATCCTGGCAACAAAGAACTTCAAACTGTTTTAAAAAATTTCTTAAGAAGCTATGACTGCTTCGTATCAGTGAAAGAAATTAACAGCTCAATCAACTCAACCTTTAAAAATATTGAAAAAAGCCTTCCGGAAATATTAAAAGCTCCTTTTAATGAGCTTACGGGTAAGTTTATTTACGGTGATACAAGTGCCATGGACTCAAACTTGGAGCTCTTGAAAAATGAAATCCTGCCCTTCATTGGAAGATATATTTCCAAAATGAATGATTTCGGCATTATAAGGAATTATGTATCCGTATTGGTTCACAACCTTGTTAGACTGGAATATGGTTCTAAAGCTAATTTTTCCGAAGAATTGGAATCTTTATTTGAATTTTTAAAATATAATTTTCAACTTGACAAAAAACAAATGGAATTATTAAAAACTTCTTTAATCAATACATATGAAGCAAAAACAAATATAAAGAACCATTCTATCGAATCATTTTTGAAACTCCTTGATAAAGGAATTAGCGATAGTGAAAATGCGGTAACTAAAGGCTTGATGGAGGATGTGACCGAGTCGCTTTTATTTAGTCAAAATGTTAATATTCCTTTGCTCCACATGTTTTTACCTTTGAATTACAAGGGGATGTATATGTTTTCCGAAATATGGATAGGGGAGGATGAGGATAGGCCTGATGATAAAAGAAAGTCCGAAAATTACAAATCCCATAAAGTATTTATAACCTTTGAAGTTCAGAATTTAGGATATTTTGAAACAATTTTAAAATTAAAGGACTCCGTCCTATCGCTTGATATTTATATACCCGGCAGCTTATCGGGGCAGGCCGAGAAAATCAAAAATGATTTAAACTTTCTCTTAAGCAAAAATAATGTTACAATAGAAAGCATAAGAGTGCAGGAATGCGTCAAAGTTAGGCGGTTTAGCGAAGTTTTCACAAATCTGACTGAAAGGAAAAATAGTGTAGATGTCACAATCTAATAATAAATCAAACCATGCTGTTGCCCTTAAATATAATGCGGCTAAGAACAATGCTCCTGTTGTAGTTGCTTCAGGCTCAGGTTATATTGCAGACAAGGTTGTGGAAATAGCCGAAAAAAACGGGGTGCCTGTATATAGAGACGACTCATTGTCGGTTATATTGTCTCAGCTTAAAATAGGCAGCGAAATTCCCGAAGAGCTGTTCAGTTCAATTGTAGATATTTATGTGTATTTCTTGAATTATAAAATGCCTGAGAGCCGGGCTGATGAATAAGAGCTTGGGAGTTGTCATGATTAATACTGATAAAATAGTAAAAATATATGATGAAGATGATAAACTGATTGGAAAAGGGTACCTGTTAAACTTGGATGCGGAAATAATAAAGGTTAAAGGTAACGGCTTGCCCATCTTAAGCAGAAAAACAAATGTAATTATTGATGTTTACAATGAATTTACAGGAATTTCCCGTTACTCCTGCCAAATTGAATTAGCATCCAATAATCAGCTTAATGCTCATATAGTAAAAAAGTATCCCGATATTGAAAGAAGGAACTCATTAAAGGTTCGGACAGACTTATCCTATCAGGTAGAAAGCCTCTATAGAAATGATGAAGACGTAACAGAAAACTTTCCTAACATGAAAATCCGTCTGATAAACTTAAGTATTGGCGGCATGTTGGTTTCATCAAACTATGAATTATACATAAATGATATCATAACTTTTAATTTTAGATATGAAAAAACAGCTGTATTATTAAAGGCTAAGGTTATTAGAATTGATAAAATATATGACGATAATCAGAAGATTTTATTTTTTTGCAATTATGGATGCATTTTTGAAGAGATGCCTCCTCATATCGAAAAGATTATTACTCGGTATTTGTATCTCAGGCAGCTTGAAATGCATAAAGACAAGTGGGAGAAACTATGAAAAAAATTACAATTATATGTGTTGCTCTGATAATCTTAAGCAGTATGAATATATGCTATGGAGCAAACAGAAATTTAAGAGGAAAATTTACTGAAAAGGATGTTGCCGGAACTAATTTTAAAGAAATCACCCTGACACCCTATTATGCCGGTACTGACGAAGATGATGATACGGAAGACACTTACTACATTTATTTGCCCACCGGTTATTTTGTTGATGGAAAAAGCGCTTCCTATGTAGTCGATAGGAATGGGAGCTATCCCTTTACAGTATATGACGGGACTAGCAAAAAAACTTTTGTCTACAAGACAGATAATATTGAAGTGCCCGAGGAAGATGAGGAAAAAAGTGTTTATGCAGTTTTTAGTCTCATGTATGATTACGAAAAAAAACAAATATTTTTGAATCTGAAGACTGATAAACAAAGGACAATAACAACACCTCAAGGTACAGCCATCACCAATGAAATAAATTATTTTATAAGTAAAATAGAAAATAATGTTCCCTATGATTTCTTAATTACAATTGATAAAGTGCCTTTTAACTATAAAATTATAAAATCAGGAGAATTTTATCTCCTAATCTATATTTCACCGGTTGATTATAATGACTACAGTACCCTTGTAGAGTATTTCGGTTACAATTTTACCAATAACGAAATTTACACCACATACCCGGCAAAAGATATCTATGAAGACAACGGAAATTATTCGGTCCTGGTTAAATCAAACAGCAACCGGCATCTATTCAATATCAATATTTCGGATATTGACTTCAGAAGGCCCTCAATTGACACTGAGTTTTCTGATGATAATATTTACTTAAAAATTGAAGATGACTTCGGATTAGACTACATTATTACATATGACGGTAAATACGTGGATTTAAGCGGTAAGGAGACAGAATACAAACATCCTGAAGAAATCATTTATAACGGCAATTATATTTTTACGGCAGTAGACAATAAAGGAAACCGAACTGTTGAAAATGTGGTGATTAAATCAAAAAGAAAATTAACCACAACAAAATTCAGGCATTCTATTGACTTGGATGTCCACGACTATAAATATACTGAAAAATTATTTGAAAACAAGGGATTGGAATATGTGAAACCGGATGATGACCTTAAATTGTTTGAAAATATTTTTCCTGCCTACATGAGCGGCAAGAATGCCGATAAATTCAGTCCGGACGCTCCGATTACCAGGGCTGAAGTTGTTACCATATTCTGCAGATTGAATGATTTGCCCTATGATAACAGCGCTTATTTAAAATCCAAATTTACAGATATAAGCAATCATTGGGCCAGGGATTATATATCTATGGGCAGCAGCAAAAGATATGTTTCAGGATATAAGGATAAAACTTTTAAACCCGATAATTATATAACAAGGGCTGAATTTTGCCAAATGCTTACCAAAATAAGTTCTTATAAGACTTTATTAAATGCTATACCGGCATCAAGCAACATCTCTTATACCGATATACATAATCACTGGGCAGAAAAAGAGATAATTAAAATTGCCGGCAGAAATTTGGTTCTGGGCAGCTCGGATAAATTCTATCCGGATGAGCCTATTACAAGAAGTGAAGTTGTTTATGCCGTAAACACTCTTTACGGTTTTAATCCAAGTTATTCGGAATTGGCTTATATCAATTCCTTATATAATAAATATTACAATTTTAAAGATATTGACAACCATAAATATTATTACCACATTATTATATCCGTGATTGGTATGTATAGAGAAGTAATAAATTAATTATTTGGAAGGAGTAGGAAAATGTTGGTGAATTATATGGAAGAAATCGTAAGCAGGTACCTTGATAAGGTGCTAAAATACCCTGAGTATGCATCAATATGTAAATGCGATTACTGCAGAGATGATATTAAAGCTATGGCCTTAAACAATCTGAATCCTTTTTACATTACCACTAAAAGAGGGGAAGTATACGCCGAATATTTATCTTACGAAATCCAGCATCAAGCAGAAATAATCAAAGAAGTTATAAAGGCTGTCGAATTTGTTTCTTTGCACCCAAACCACTAAGATGCTCTTTTTGTCATCCTGGGCGCACCTGAGTGCATGTGAATGCTTTCATACCCTTTGTCATCCTGAGCGCAAGGGAAGGATCTCATGAGATTCTTCGAGCTAAAGCTCTCAGAATGACAGTCTGTGGGTTACTCATAACGATGACAGTTTGTGTTTATTCATAACAATGACACTTTCTAAATAACCCTTTCTTCCTTTCCGAATGATTTGACTGTTAAACTTCCGTTGCTGCTGTCAAAAATTATGGTCCGGCCGTAGTTTTCGCCCACATCTTCGGCTATAAGCTTTATACTTAACTTTCGCAATGTTTCCTTTACGGCAGCTACATTCCTTTCGCCGATGCTTCCGATTGTTGAGCTTCCTTTGATGTCGAACATTTTAGCTCCCCCTGCAATTTTTGCCGTCATTCTTGACCTTATGCAGCCTATCTTTTCCATCTGTCTGACCATTTCTGTAATACCTGTGTCTGCGTATTTAAAAACTTCTTCTTTTTTATCGCCAATTTTATTATAAGGTAACATAATATGTGCCATTCCTGCTATTTGAGCAAGGCTATCCATTATACAAATACCGACGCAGGAGCCTAAAGCATATGATATCAGCATTTCATGCTCCTTTACTATTTTCATGTCTGAAATCCCTACGGTTACAATTGTTCTCATGAATATATTCCAAATTTGTTTAATAGAATTTTTAAGGACGGCATTGTTGGCAATAAAAGCATATGGCTGTACACAGTTTCATTCATACAATAATATTCTTCTTTAATGAAAACAACCTTATCTGCAATTTCTGAAAATTCTGCGGTCACGGAATCTAACAGGGCGCCGGACATGTCGATATTCAGCGACGGAACAGTAACATTGATATTCATATTTGTAAGAGATGATATTGAATTCACGTAGGAAGATACCATTATATTGCTTATTTCAGATAAGGCGGACATTTCTAATTCAGATACTTCTTCAAAACTATTGAGCTCTGTCCCAATCAATGTATTCAAAATTAAATGAACAAATTCCTTTTTTAACAAGAATAGTATCACACCATCAATATCTCCTTCGAAACCAATCAAGACACCCACAACAATGTTTTCGGCTCCGCCTATGGAATCAATAATATCATTGTAATTTAGTAAACTTACTTCCGGCACATTCATTTCTATTCTTTTAGACAACATATTGGAAAGGGATGTTGCCGCATTACCTGCACCGATGTTCCCTATCTCTTTCAAAAAATCTATATGACTTTCATTTAACTTCATGGTTTTCTCCCTTATGTTATTATCTGAATGCTGAAAGGATTTTGTACTTTCCGAAATTCCATTACGGCTCAAGATCCGAAGGATTTAGGGGAAGGATTACGATGTCATTTCCGTCATTATATATTTTGCTGTAGCTTATATCCTCTCTTACCCGATACTTCATCCAGCCTATGGTTATTCTTGTATTTGCGTAAATAATACCCTTGCATACAATCCTGTGCCCCGCTATGTCATCGGAAGGTATTTCTTCTTGAAGCTGCTTTTTTATTTCAGAAATTTCATTGTTGATTTTTATTTTCATGAGCATTAATTGCTTCTGTACGGAACTTTTATTTTCAGCATCTAAAGATGAATTAATAACTAATTCGTTTTTTTCATCTATCTCCCTTATTTTATTGGTCTTTTCCGACAATTCTTCTTTCAGGCGGCGATTCAACCTTATTTTTTCCCCTATTTTCTTTTGTTCTTCGATGTAATCTGTCAAATCAATTATTATATTTGTTTCAGGATTCGTTTTATTACCTATGGTCTTGGCGTAAATTCTATTTTTCGCGGCAGTTGTTCCTCCGATTATAGAAGATACTTGTCCTTTAATAATAATGGAGTCCCCTGCTTTTACATCGCTGTTTATCAGAGCTTCCGCATAAATATTTTTTTCTGATTCTATGGCTGCATTTTCAATATACTTGGTTGTTATATTCCCTTTCGCATAAATGGTGCCCTTGCCCATGCCGTTCATACCCTTGCTGATTACTACGTCACCGTCACATTTTATATATGCACCTTCAACCATTCCTCTTATTTTAATATCCCCTGCAGCCGCTACTGAAAAACCTTCTTTTACATCTCCATTTATAATTACGCTTCCAATAAAATTAATATTGCCTGTTGAATTATCCACATTGTTAACTCTATATACATCTTCTACATATACTTTATCATTCTTAAATTCCACACACCCGTCGGTACTTGCTAAAAGCTGCATGCCGTCTTCCGATATATATGTATTTTTTCCGTAATTAAATGATATATTTCTTCCTTTTTTATAGCTTACGGGATTTCCATATACATCTATCCCGTCTTCTCCCTCTGAAGGAGGAATTATATAGCATAAAACCGTATCTTTTTTAACATTTGTCACATTGTTTAAGTTTCTAAAATCAATAGTCCCGTCATCACTTTCAGCAAACTTTTTTTCATTTGAAATATCAAAATTATAAATTATCTCGGCATCCTTTCCGTTTACGGGCTCCTTCCCGCTGGCTGCGATAAGCTCTTTTGAATATTCCTTATTTTTGCAGAATTCACTTATATTATTTTCTAAAATTCCATATGTGATTTCCTGCTCTTTCAAGTATTCAAGAATTTCGTCGCAGGAAATTTCAACTTCCTCTGTTTTACTGAGGAGTTCAATCCTTATGTATGCTTTGAGTTTATTTGCCGAAATCAGGTGATTTATTTTGTATGAGGGTTGCTGGTTTTTATCCATGAATCCTCCTTATTTTGATTTGCCAATAATTATCCCCTTAATGTATTAATGGTCTGCTCAATTTCGTCAGCAGTTTTTATTAGGGTTGAATTAAGCTGGAACGCTCTTTGTATTTGTATTAATTTTACCATTTCATCTGTTATTTCAACATTGGAACCTTCTAAGTAACCCTTCAAAACCTCTGCTTCACCTATGTTATACTCTGCATCTTCATTTGAAATTCTGAACAGGTTATTACCGACCTGTTCTAAATCAGCATTATTGTTAAAAGTAAAAACTCCTATCCCTATATTATCTATATCGTCATTATTTTTAATAATTATAGGTTCTTCCTGATTGTTTAATACATATCCTCCCTGGTATGTAAGGTAATTCTCACCATCAATATTTGTAATTTCAAAGCTGCCTCCTCTTGTAAACAAGTTTTCATCCTCGAATTGTATTGCAAAAAAACCTTCCCCAAGTATCGCAAAGTCTGTCTCTACACCGGTTTGATAGGGAATTCCCTGACTGAATACAATATCGACTTTACCGATTTTAGACCCGCTTCCCGATTTCAATTCTGTGTCAGCTCCTTTGGCCCCTCTCATATTGGTATAAACTAAATCGGAAAACTCAGGCTTGGATTTCTTAAACCCTTGAGTTTGTATGTTTGCCATATTGTTTGATATAACATCCAAATAATTCTTGTTGCTTATTGCCCCGTTTGTTGCCGTATAATATGCTTTTATCATATTGGCCTCCTATTGTACCTTCCCTATTTCATTGACTGCTTTGTCATTTATCGAATCGTATATTTTTAACGCTTGGGCTGCTGTTTGCAAGGCCCTTTGTGATGATATAATATTTGTTAATTCTTCAGTAACTTCAACATTGGACCTTTCAAGTGTTTTATTTCTTATGACCGGGTATTCAGCTAAGTCCGGCTCTGCATCCGAAATAAACATTCCTTCTCCATATTTGTTTAAATCATTGTAATCAAGGAAGTCAAAAACAGCAATTTTGTCAACAATTTCACCTTCGACTATTATACTTCCGTCTTCCAAAAATCCAAAATTATCCTTTTCTACATAAATATCTCCAAATTCTCCCTGTACTCTTCCAAGGCCAGCAAGATACAAATATCCTTCTTCATCAATGTTAAAGCTTCCGTTACGGGTGTATAAAACCTGCCCCTCATTATCAATTGCAAAAAATCCCGGTCCGACAATAGCAAAATCTGTAATATTCCCTGTTTCCTCCAAAACCCCCTGTGAATGTATCGTATTATTTTCCGTTACGGCCCGAATAAGAGAAACATTGTTGATTGGCTCTGCTTCTTCATTTATTCCATTTTGTTTGTATTTATTTATCAGTAAGCTGCCGAAATTTGAAGTTATGGCCTGCTCCTTTTTGTAACCTGCCGTATTTAAGTTAGCTACATTATTACTTGATACATCAATCTTTCTTTGCTGAGTAATCATGCCTGACGCTAAAGTATAGAATCCTCTTGACATATTGCACCTCTCATTTGTTTAATTATTGGTATATATAGTTCCTGACGCTTCTTTCTAACTTCTGCAATGCTGATGTATGTATTTGTGAAACTCTTGAATTGCTTATTTCCAAAATCTCCGCTATATCCTTAAGCTTTAATTCCTCCTTGTAATATAATGAAACAATAAGTTTTTCCTTTTCATTAAGCTTGTTTACACTTTCCACCAATACTTTATATAATTCCTTTGATTCGATTTCATGCTCAGGCTGGTTATGCCTGCCCTTTAATCCATACTCGGTTAAATTGGCTTCCTCAATTAATTCTTCAAAGGATAATATGCTTGTACCATATGCGTTGCTGATAATTTTGTTGTAATCGTTAATATCCATATTAAGATGTTCTACAATTTCATTATCAGTAGGAGTTCTGCCTAACTTGTTATACAGAAGCTCTTCCGATTCTTTTATTATTTTGTAATCATTTTTAACCTTTCGGGGTATCCAGTCCTGTTTCCTTACATAGTCGATAATTGATCCTTTAATCCTTATTGAAGCATATGTTTCAAATTTTGTATTTTTGGATATATCAAATTTCTCAATTGCATCCATCAGGGCTATGATTCCTTCATTTACAATATCCTCGACATCCCCGTACTGCTGGTATATGCCCCTCATTTTCAGGGCTATAATTTTTACTAAATAGGTGTATCTTTCAATAATTTGGTTTCTGATTGTTATGTCTTTGGTAGCATGGTACTGGTCCCATAATTGGTTTTGATTTTCTTCAATTTGTAATTCTTTGTTTTCAGCTATAATCATATCATCACTCTTTCATTTATATTGCTACATTGCCCAATGCCTGTATTTGTACCGAATTGTCAATTTCATTAAATGATAATACAACGGAGTTAGGATAAAATTGGTCTAAAAGCTTTCTGAAATATCCTCTTACAAAGGGTGAAGTAAGTATTATGGGGATGTTTATTTCGCCTTTAAGTTTGTTGATTTGCTCAATCAGCTGGGTAACCAATTTTTGCATCAATTCAGGATCAATTGATAAATAGGATCCTTTTTCATTTTTACTTATTGAATTTATTATTAATTTTTCAACATCAGTGCTTAATGTAATGACCCTGATCTGACCGCCCTCAGACCATTTGCGTGTAATTGTCCTTTTTAGCGCCTGCCTTACATATTCTGTAAGCATTTCCGTATCCTTAACCGAAGCTCCATAATCACTGATTGTTTCTAAAATTGTTTCCATATCTTTAATCGGAATGCCCTCTTTAAGCAAATTACCCAGTATTTTTTGCAGATTGCCCGGAGATACAATTCCCGGAACAACTTCTTCCACCAATAACTTGTTGTCCTTCTTTATTCTGTCTAACAGCTGGTTTAAATCCTGTCTCGATAATAATTCATGGGCATGTGTTCTTACTACTTCCGACAAATGTGTTATTAATACAGACAAGGGGTCTATTACTGTATACCCGTAAATTTCCGCCAGCTCTTTTTTATCCTTCTTAATCCACCTGCTGGGTATTCCATATGCAGGCTCTATTGTCTCAATGCCATCCACCTCTCCGGTTAAGTTTCCGGGATCTAATGCCAAGTAGTAATCCACTAATATTTCACCCTTGGCTACCTCTTCCCCTTTGATTTTTATTACATACTCGTTGGGATTAAGATATCCATTGTCTCTCAACCTGACCGAAGGAACTACCATTCCCATCTCTTGGGCAAATTGCCGCCTGAACATAACAACTCTGTCAATGAAGTTTCCTCCGTCAACATCCACCAGGGGTATTAGGCTGTAACCCACTTCCATTGCAATCGGGTCTATGTGTATTAATTCATAAATATTATCAATATTTCTGTAATACTCCTCTTCCGATACAGGTTCTTCCTCTTCTTCCGTATCTTTTTCAGCCCCGATGCCGGCTCTTGTTCTTAATAGGCTGATTCCTAAAAAAATCAGCAGTGATGACAGTGTAATTACCTGAGCTAAAGGAAATCCCGGTATGAAAACCATAAATAATATTACTAGGCCGGATATTATCAAGACTACCGGCTGTGACCTTATTTGTTTGGTCAAATCTACATTTAAGCTTGACTCGGAAGCAGCTCTTGTAACAATCATGCTTGTTGCAGTGGATATCAATAGGGCAGGTATCTGGGAAACCAGTCCGTCACCTACGGTTGCTATGGAATAAGTCTCAAGTACTCCGGCGAAAGTGTCGCCTCCCTGGACCATACCTATGATGACACCGCCCACAAAATTTATAAAGGTAATCACTATTGACATTATGGCGTCACCCTTTACAAATTTTGTTGCACCATCCATTGCTCCGTAAAAATCCGATTCCCTTTGGACGCCTTTACGTCTTTGCATTGCTTCCTGCTCTGTGATTATACCTGAACTTAAATCTGCATCAATAGCCATTTGTTTTCCCGGCATTGCATCCAAGGTAAATCTTGCTGTAACTTCGGCTACTCTTTCGGCCCCCTTTGTTATTACTATAAATTGTACTAAGACTATAATTAAGAATACAATAAACCCGACAACAGCATTCCCTTGAAGAACAAAGCTTCCGAATGTAGCTATTACTGCCCCTGCATTTCCGTTATTTGTTAAAATTAACCTTGTCGATGATACATTTAAGGACAGTCTGAATAGGGTGGATATTAAAAGAAGTGAAGGAAATACGGAAAATTCCAATGCTTCTTTTATGTACATGGTTGTGAGCAGTATCACTATAGCAACTGCTATGTTGATAATAAACATTAAATCCAAAAAGAAGGGAGGTAATGGTACTATTATCATTAGTATTAGTGCTATAATAAATATTGAAATAGAATTATTGAATATGCTTTTCATATCTTATATTTTCCCTTTTCCTTAAGCCTATAAACCCAAGCTAAAATTTCTGCAACATCTTCATAATATTTTACGGGTATTTCCCTATTTATCTCTGACTCGGCATAAAGAGCCCTTGCCAATGGAATGTTTTCAATTATGTTAATTTCATATTCCTCTGCCTTCTCAATAATCCTTGCAGCCAAATTGTCTTTACCCTTTGCCAAAACAATTGGAGCATTGTCTTTTTCAATGTTATAACCGATAGCAACGGCATAATGGGTAGGGTTTCTGATAATTACATCAGCCTTTGGAACCTGCTGCATCATTCTGGACATTGAAAAGGCTCTCTGTTTTTCTTTTATTATTCCTTTAATTTTAGGGTCTCCCTCTAATTGCTTATACTCTTCCTTAACTTCCTGCTTGGTCATTCTTATATTTTTTTCATATTCCCACCAGGAATATAAAAAGTCAAATGCAGAAATAACTATAAAAGCAATTACAACACTTTTTACTATAGACATAACCGAGCTTCTTATGAAATTGATTCCTCCGGTTAAATTGACTGAAATCAGCTTAGGTACCTGAAATAAACTGTCTTCAATCGAAGAATATATTAAAAATGCTAAAATTGTTATTTTAATTAAATTCTTTATTACCTCCACAAGGGAACGGATAGAAAACATCCTTTTTATGCCGGTAAGCGGATTTAATTTTGAGAACTTAAATTTTATATTCTCCTTGGAGATCAAAAACTTTGTCTGTGCACCGGTTAAAACGATAGTCGTTGTTATTACAAAAAACATTAGGAGCCCCGCTGATGCAAATACGGTAAAGCTAATATCCCTGAATGCTTGAGTAATAAGATTATCATTTATTGCATAAGTATTTTTTGTCAGGATCACATATTTATAAAAAACACTTGAAGTATACCTGTATATAAATGGAGACCATAAATTCAATATCAAAAATGATATTGCAATGACTCCAACGGTTACTACATCCTTGCTTTGAAATACATTTCCCTTTTTTCTTTCATCCCGCCTTTTTTTCGGGGAAGCTTTTTCGGTTTTATTTTCGCCTGCCATCACTTCACCTTAAGTTATTAATGCGCTTAAACTGTTTTCCAGGGTATCAAACATCAATGCGATAAGGTTTTCTATAAATGTCGAAAATGTAGGTACAAATACTAATATTAAAAATATGCCCACTAAGATTTTCAATTGAACATTTACGGAAAAAACCTGTATTTGCGGTATTGCTTTCATCAAAATTCCAATTCCCGCCTCTAAAATAATCTCAACCGCCATTATGGGCATTGACAGCTTTAATGCTAATATTAGAATTTGTTGAAACAGTTCCGCCATATTGTAAAACAGATGGGCCGGTATTGAAAAATTTCCTATTTCTATTAATTTAACGGTTGTTATAATAATTTTTATCAAGTTTAAATGACCGTTAGCGCTGAAAAAGATAAGTATTAAAATTATATTTAAGAAGCTTCCCATGATCCCCATCGAAACACTGCTGTTTGGGTCGTATATCTTAGCCATGGACATTCCTGTTTGTATTCCTATAACTTCACCGCTTATAACAACCGTACTGAAAAATAAGCTTATTATATAACCTATTAAATAACCGATAAACAGTTCCTTTATGATTAATAATATATATTCAATTGTAGTTAAAATGACCAGGTTGTTTTCAGGAGGCAGTATGTAATAGGTTGTTAGAGCTAAAAATAAGCTTAAGGAAATTTTAAATATGTTTGGTAGATTTCCTCTGCCGAAAATTTGATTAAAGAAAACACAGCCGCTCATTCTTGCAAATATCAATAAAAAATAAGTAAAATCTCCTGAAAATGTCATAACAAGTCCTCGTTAATAAACTCTCAGCATTAATTCAAATACATAGTATGTCAAATCCGCCATAACTTCAGTCATCCAATTCCCCAATGCAATTAACATTATTGCAGTTACTAATAATTTGGGAACAAAAGTCAATGTCTGTTCATGTATTTGAGTTGCAGCTTGAAAAACAGCTACTGATAAACCTATTATTAAACTTACTATCAAGATGGGTGCCCCCACTTTTATTGCGGCTCCGGCAGCAGCCTGCATAACATCCATAACCTGCGAAATGCTCATTACTATCTCCTTCTTGCATCGGTTCACACCCTCTCAATCTGTCATCCTGAGGCGGAGGCGAAGGATCTCATGAGATTCTTCGAGCTAAAGTTCTCAGAATGACAAGGGCTGAGCCCTCTTAATCAGTAGTCTGAAACTTATTAGTTAAAGGTCGTAATCAATGTCTTAAATAATAAAGACCATCCGTCCACCACAACGAATAATAGTATTTTAAACGGCATTGATATCATTACCGGAGGCAGCATCATCATGCCCATGGACATCAGAACGCTTGCAACTATCATATCTATTATTAAAAATGGTATATATAGCAAAAACCCTATGATAAATGCTCTTTTTAACTCACTGGTAATAAAGGACGGAATAATTATTGTCAAGGGAAGTTCTTCAATATTTTCGGCTTCATTATATTCTTCGACTCCCGACATATCCAAAAACATTCGTAATTCATTGCTTCCTGTTTGCTTCAGCATCCATGTTTTTATCGGGATTGATGCTGTATCTATGAATTCTTCCTGCGTAATTTCTTCATTTTTGTATGGCTCATATGCAGTAGTATTTATTTCTTCCATTACGGGAGACATTGTAAATAATGTTAAGAATATTGCTATGCCTATCAGCACCTGATTAGGCGGCGTCTGCTGCAGTCCTAATGCATTTTTTAAAAACGACAATACGATTATTATTCTCGTAAAACATGACATCATTATTAAGATTGACGGGAGCAAAGCAATAATTGTCAATAGAAAGAGAATTTCCAATGTTTCTACTGAACTCCCGTTTATATCCATATTAACAACTCCGCCATATGCAGCCTGAGTATTCATATATATTAATATCAAGACCGTGATAATTGACTTTTTATATCTTCTTGTCATTGTTGTTTCCTGTGAATGTTTATATATTTGTTGAAAATATTATTGAATTTAGGACTGCTTTCCTTATCATCGGGTAAAGGGTGAAAATCTTCTAATTCTTTTAGAATATTGATACCTTTTTCCGTAATGCCTATTAAGTAATGACTATTGTTAATCTCTACAATAGCAATATAATTGTTCTGCCCCAGCATTAATTTGTCTGCCACATTCATATATTTTGACTTAAGACCTATGCTTGTCCTCGTTGAAAGCCATTTTGTACAATAGTAAGTCAAATACAAAACTATAATTATCCCTAAAATTGATATGAGGAGTGAGATTATATCCTTAATTACAATCAACTCCTATCAATTATATTTTGAACGGTTTTTATAATTCTTTCCGATTTAAAGGGTTTAACTATAAAATCCTTAGCGCCGTTTCTTATGGCTTCGACAACCATGGATTCTTGTCCCATTGCCGAGCACATTACTATTACGGCCTTAGGGTCAAATTCCTTGATTTCTTTTAAAGCTTCCAAGCCATTTTTATTTGGCATGGTTATATCCATTATTACCAAGTCAGGTTTTTCAGTTTTGTAAGTTTGAACAGCCTGGTCTCCGTCAGCTGCTTCTATAATATTTTCATAACCGCTGCTCTTTAAGGTCTCCTTTATCATCATTCTCATAAATGCAGCATCATCTACTATTAAAATTTTACCTTTCATTCTTTCCTCCGTTGTGCCATTTCAATGTAACCATATGTGTCATTCTTCAAATAACCCGCAGGTTGCCTATAATGTTATTTTCATTAATTCATCTTTTTTTAATATTTCAACAACTCTTACTCCAAAATTGTCATTTACCACAACAACTTCACCTTTTGCAATTAACTTGCCGTTTACAATAATATCTACTAATGCTCCTGCCTGCTTATCAAGCTCTATAATTGTTCCCGGTGAAATTTCAAGAATATCCTTTATTTGTTTTCTGGTTTTCCCAATTTCAACACTGATGGTCAAAGGAACCATCATTATCAATTCTAAATTTGAAAGCTGCTCTTCTGACAATACTTCCTCTTCATCATCAAATGATTCATAGTCCACAGGCCTTACATTTACGTATGTTTCCTCTTTTTCCTTTTTAATTTGATTTGTTTTCATACTCTCCCTTTTTATTATTTCTTCATAATCATTGTTTTGCCTGATTATTTTGTCAATTTTTTTACTTACGGCATCTTCCTTTTTGACATTATCCTTTTCTTCTTTATGTGTTTCAATGCTTGTATCTTTTTCGGTTCCCCGTAAAAAACTTGATACAATTTCTTTAGCCAATGAAACCTCCATAACATTTATAAATTGGCTTTTGACTTCTCCTTCAACTGACAAATCGAATCTGACTACAACTATTTCATGATCTTCTAAAAAGTATTTGCTTTTAAATTCATTATTATCATCAATTTCAAAAGCAATCGGTGTTGATATGTTAATTTGTTCCCCTAAGAATTCCGATAGGGCTGTAGCAGCCGAACCCATCATCTGGTTCATTACTTCGCATATGGCGCTGATGCTGATTTCATCCATTTCAAAATCTTCATCCTGAATTTCCTTGTTTAGAAGAGCTTCCAAAATTATCTTAGCATCGGATTTTTTCCATATCATCACATTTGTGCCTATTAAGCCTTCTATGTAGTTTATTTCAACTCCTATTGCCGGCTCTAACTGTTTGTAGCTAAACTCTTCAGCAGTTGTAACATTAATATTCGGGACGGTTATTTCAACTCTTTTGCCTAATATTGAAGATAATGAAGTTGCAGATGAACCTAAGCTTATATTCATAACCTCCCCTATTACATCCCGTTCCATATTGGAAAAATTGTTTTCATTTAACATAGATAACTCCCTTAGTATATAGTTTTATTTATCTTAATTGCTCCCTTGTTCTTCCTTGTTCCCCATTTGCCTTCAAACCACTTTTCATTATCAACTTTCACATCTACATTTGAATTTATTTTTTTATCAAGTATGATTAAATCTCCCGGCTTGATACTGAGTATTTCCTTCAATGTTGCCTGAGTACTTCCCAACACTCCGCTAATAGTCAGGTATGATGATTTTAGAGAGTTCATAATTGCAGTTTTTTGCTCTTCAATATTGACTTTTTTACTTATGTTCTTTGAATAAATATTTACACCCTTCAGTATTTCGTCAATAATTGTTGAAGGTATGCACAAGGTGATTTTCCCCGACAACTCATTTAGTACTACATTTAATATTATTATCACTACTGTATCATTGTAATTTATTGACTGAATAAATCTGGAGTTGGTTTCAACTCTTTCTAATTCAGTTTCAATTTTTAATGTGTTTTCCCATGTCGTCCCCATTATAGCAACCAATTGATTCAATACATTGCTGAGCAAGGAAAGCTCTATATCCGTGTAATCCCTTATGTATCCGCATTCTTCTCCGCTTCCTCCAAGAAGCCTGTCTATAATAACAAAGGACAAGGGTCTGGACATTTCAATCAAAATTTGACTGTCAGAAGTTTCATTATCAGGATATTTTACATTGATAAGGCCCATCAATACATAATCCTCTAAGGCATTGTTATATTCCTGGTATATGCTTTCTTCCACCTGTTCTACCGTTACATCGCACACAAGCCTGAGCATTGATGTTAATCTTGATGTAAGCATTCTGCAGTAATTTTCGTAAATACCCCTTAATAATCTTATGGTTTCTTTTGTAATTTTCTTAGGGCTTCTGAAATCATATTCTTTTATCTTTTTTTCATTTTCCTCTAATTCTTGTATACTTACATCGCCTTTGCTCAAACCCTTAAGCAGTTCGTCTATTTGATTTTGTGAAAGTACTTCGGCCATAATTAATCCTCATTCTATAATTTTATACTACTCGATATATATGTCTCTTCGATATTTCAAATCGTCATCATATGATTTATCCTTATTGATGACATCTCGAATTTTTTTGGTATAACTTATGGGGTGTCCTTTTCGGCTTATATATATTTCAACTCTTCTGTTCTTAGCCCTCCCTTCAGGAGTACTGTTGTCAGCTATGGGGCTGTATAATCCGTATCCTATTGCCAAGTATTTAGCAGGATCTATTACATCCTTATTTTCTAAATACCTTAAAACAACATTGGCCCTGTTCGTAGATAATGACCTGTCTATATCCGTCTTATCATAGTCAACCTTAGCAGTGTGGCCGGCTATAACAACTTCCTCTATATATTCGTCTACCAAGACTAACCCTTCCGCTAAAACATCAAGCACTCCTTTTCCTTCCTGCTCTAATATGTCGCTATAACCCCTAAATGCTACTGAGTCGGAAAATCTTATAAACACATATTCTTCAGTTTTTCTTAGTTGTACTTCCTCTGCCAATTCATTTTCTTCAATGTATTGCTTCAGCAGGGTATATAATGCATCAATATCATCTGTTTCTCCTGCTTCCTCTGTTTCCACATATGGACTGTCTTCTTCCTCTTGTGCTTCTTCAGCTTGCATCAACTGATAATATGCTTCCGGATTCATTTCTTTAGAAAACGAGGCAACTATTGCAGCAAATTTTTGAGCATCAATTGTTGACATAGCGTAAAGCATTATAAAGAAGGTTAACAATAAGGTTACCATGTCACTGTATGTTTCCAGCCAGCTTGCTCCGCCGCTTACTTCTCTTTTCTTTCTTTTAGCCATAATATCCTACTCATTTCTATTTTTAAGCGTTAGCTTCTCTCTCTTTTTTCTTTCTTTTTGACCTTTTTTTGGACTTTTCTTCCCCTTCGGCCCCTGCCATGGTGCTCCTTTCCTGATATGTAACATATGAATTTAATTTTTCCCTTATATATTTAGGGTTTTCGCCTGATTGTATGGATAAAACACCTTCCATTATCAATTCCTTAGCAATCATTTCTTCGTCGTGTTTTGCCTTTAACCTGTTTGATATGGGGGCACAAATCATATTTGCAAGTATAGAGCCGTATAAGGTAGTAACTAATGCTACTGACATTCCTTTTCCAAGCGCATCTGCTCCTTCGCCTGCATCCATATTTGCAAGCATATTTATAAGTCCGATTAATGTTCCAAGCATACCGAATGCGGGACCAAATGAGCCAAGTGTATCAAAAACCTTCCAGGCAGAAGCATGTCTTGCTTCTATACAATCTATTTCATTTTCAATCTGTGCTTTTACCTTTGTAGGCTCAATAGCATCTACTATCAGCATGACGCAATACTTCAAAAATTCATCCTGCAAGTCCATTTGATTCACCTTTTCTTCAAGAACCAAAAGACCTTTAAGTCTCGCCTGTTTAGCAAGCTCCTCTATTATGTCAATGTAAGCATTTAAATCAATTTTTTCCTTTTTCATTAAAACCTTCAGGTTCTTAGGTATGTCTTTCAGATACTTTGCCGGAACAGACATGATTGTCGCTGCTATGGCTCCGCCAAATGTAATGTACATACTTGGTATATTAATAAAACTTGTCATTACTTGTGTAGTACTTGAACCGCTGGTTAATATTCCGTAAAGTACCAGACCAACTCCTGCCAACATACCAATTAAAAACGATAAATTCATGTCACACTCCTTATTCTACAGCCGTAACGCCCTTTATTATTTTTTGATTAAATGTAATTATTTTATTTACTATTTCTTCTTTTGAATCTTTAACCAAATAGTATTTACCGGTTGTCAATGTAATTTTTGTTTCCGGAATAAATTCAATTTTTTCAATTAACGCAGCATTGATTAAAAAAGTTTCTCCGTTGATTCCAACAACTTCTACCATAGATCCTCCTTATTGGGACACCTTTCCTTCAGGGTTAGTCTTTGGGATTAAATGAATGTCCTGATAAAATTATTAATTATATTCATAAGTGACACTTATGAGCATAATAAATATTTTTATTCCGGTCCACTGGGGACGGTTCTTCCCGGACATTTCCACGTGTCCACCAAGAACCGTCCCCTATGGTCATTCTGAACGAATGTGAAGAATCCCCCCTTTCCCTCTCTCGTTCAAAATTTAATTATCTTTTCAAATTAACCAATTCTTCAAGCATTTGGTCAACAACTGTAATAATCTTCGTATTAGCCTGGAATCCTCTTTGAGTTACAATCATTTCAGAGAATTCATTAGCTAAATCTACATTGGACATTTCAAGGCCGCCGGTTACCAAGGCCCCGGTTCCTCCTGCTCCCGGTGCATTTGCAATTGGAGTCCCCGCATTATTGCCTACCGAATAATAAGAATTTCCTTCTAAAATCAGAGCATCTTGATTTGGTATTTTAAAAATCGGAATAAATCCTATTGTTGTAATCGTATCATCGGTGTCATTAACGGCTGTTATTGAACCATCACTGTTTATGGTTATATTTTTATAATTTTTGAAATCAGCTATCTTAATAGGACCTGCAGTTTTTTTCAGGGTTTCCTCTATATCAATATTTTCATCCCCATCAAGCTCTATTTCATTATCAGTGCCGCTCGGATCATTGTCATAACCTAAGATAAGTGAGCCGTTTACATCGACTAAATTCCCGTCTTCATCAAAGTTTAGAGCTCCTAAGCGTGTGTAAAGCGTATCTCCGCTTGTATTCAAAACTGCCAAATATCCATCGCCATTAATATAAAGGTCCGTTGATTTATATGTCGGCGAATATCCGGATATTGTATGAATTATGTCAACAGAACCTACCTGTGCGCCATAACCAACCTGTGATGCATTTGTTCCTCCTCTATCTTCATTTGGTGCTCCCGGACTTCTAAGTGTTTGATAATATACATCTCTAAATGTTGTTCTTTGTGTTTTGTATCCATATGTATTAACGTTAGCTATATTGTTTCCTATTACGTCCATTTTTGTTTGGTGGCTTCTCATTCCGGATACACCGGAGTAAAGTGCTTTCATCATAATAATTCATTCTCCTTTTAATTTTTTTGCTGTTAGCCCGTCAAGAAATCAGGACTTTAGCCTCCTTAAAAGGACCGGCTATTTTATTACAGCTCCATCGATATTTGTAAAAATATTTTCTTTTAAGTCATCACTGTTCACTGCAGTTATTACTTTGTTGTTCATGGTGCTCAGTATAAATGCCTGGTTGTCTATCATCACAAGAACATTTTTTAAACCCTTGTCCTTGGCCTGAACAGCTGCCTCATTCAGCTTTTCCGTTACCTCTTGGCTTACATTGATATTTCTTTGCTGAATTCGCTCATTCGCATGCTTTGAGAAACTCACTTCATTTTTTAATTTCTCGTTAAGCAGGTCTTTAAAGCTGTTACCATCATTTCTGTGCACATTGTAATTTGGCTGAATATTGGCGTTTATGCTGCTTATTTTTTTTATAAAATTTATGTCCGTCATATCATCACCTGCTTATTGTGTTTCATCGGCCGGCAGAGATTCATCAACCGGAAGAAATTCATCAGACGGCGGTTCTTCTTCGGAAGGCAGAATATCTGAATCAATGGTGTTATCTAAGTTGTCTAACCTTTCCAAAATGCTTCCTAACATTTCTGTCAAGGAATTGTCCTCTCCTTTTTCAGCTTCCTTTATTTCCATTACATTGGAATACTCATATTCCATATCATTTACATACAGCTTTGTTTTTCCGCCGTGCAGGGTAACTCTTTGAACTATGCCTTCATCAATTAATAATTCGCCATTTCCTTTATAATCGGCAACCACAACATTTTTCCCTAAGAGTGATGTAGCTTGTCCCTGCAATGCCATTTCGGTTAGGTCTGTCATAGCTTGAAGCGTTGAAAATTGTGCCATCTGTGCAATAAATTCCGTGTTGTCCATGGGATTCAAGGCATCCTGATTTGTAATCTGAGCTACCAGTAAATTCAAAAAATCCTGCATGTTTAAACCTTGATCTTTATTTTGAATTTTCAAATCATTAGCCGAATTTATGTTATTTACCATGTAGCTTGAGTTGTAAGCATTAATTTCCATGCATACCCTCCTTAATCCTATAATAATTTAAGTCAATAAGGTCTGAAAATACATCTTCTTCTTTTGTCTTGAAGTCGTTATCGCCATAATATTTGCTGTGCTGCCTGCCTTGATGATTATGCTCATTGTCTTGATAGAGGTTATCCTGATAGTTTAAAATATTCTGACTATTCGGCTCATGAGTCTTGACAATGATTTTTACATCTGCATCTGATGTCTTGTTTAACAAATCCCTTAGTTCATCCGTATTTGAAGATAGGATTTTTTGAGTTTCTTCATTTGATGCTTTGATTTCCACCGTCAACTTATTATTTTCATAGCTCATTTTAATCTCTACCTTGCCAAGAGCCTGAGGTCTGAGTTCCATGGTGATTGTTTTAATATTATTTGAGTCCTGGCTGTTTTGTGTCATAATGATTATTTTGTCTTTGACCTGGGATAGGACTTGTGACTTAATTTCTGTTGAGCCGTCACTAATGGTTATTATTTTGTTTTTTAAGTCAATATCGGCTTCCGGCATCTCTAAATAAGCTGATTCATTTATTTGTTTTTTGCTAAATTCTATTGCAGTCTTCAGACCTTGTGTATCATTTGTATTTTCAATCCGGTTGCTGATGCTTATCTCGCTTTGGCCTTCATTTTCCGGCATATTGTTTTGTAAATCAAATACAGTTTCCTGCCTTTCCTGAAGTACTGAGCCGGCCATGATATCGGTGCTGTTTTGCAGCTTTGAATCCATATAACTATAATCAAGGTTTGTTGTTCTATTTTCAGTTATAGCTTCTTCAATTGCTGCATTTGGTCTGAAAAAGAAAATATCTGCAATCCCATACATGATTTCATAGCAATTATGATTTTGTGATTTATACTTGCTTTCAAGCTCAAACCAAAAATCTTCGATTTCACCGCTGCTATCGGGTGAAAGACTTTTGAAGTTATTTTCAAACAGGCCTATCATACTTTGACTTTCTGCCATTGCATTTATGAGCATATTTTGAAACATACTTTTATTTGCATTGTTAGAATAATCACTTCTTATAATCTTACCGGGCAATTGACTTATCGTTAAGCTGTTTACATCCAAATTCTCACCTCCTTTCAATATAATTCAACAGTTGGGGGGCACACACGAGGAGTGTCCCCGTACTTATTTTCATATTTCCCTCCTTTCTATTGATATTCTATGGTTTCACCTGTAGCTGTTATCCCGGGCTAAGACTTTGAGATCCTTCGCTGCGCTCAGGATGACGCGGGCTGCGCCATCAGGTCCCCAAATTATATCGCATATTCATTTGTCATGGTTTTATTTGAAACAAATTCTTCTATGAAGAGCTCTTCTCTTTTTAAACATTCCTTGTTGTATTTTTCTAATTCCTTTTCTTTTAGTTTTTCTAAACTTGAAATTTCTGTATTTGTACGGATTATTTCTTGTCTTTTTTCTCCTATTTTCCTTAATACTAAATCTCTTTCATTTTCCTTGCTTTCAATTTGTACTAAAATACTTTCGCTGAGCATTTTATAATAGGACATTTCGCCTGCTGATATTGATTTATAGGATTTTTCCATGTATTCCTTTTCTATTTCCGTAAACTTTATTTTTAAATTTTTAATAAATATTTCAATTTTCTCACATTCCATATTTAAGTTTGTGAGTTCGATCTTCATATTTTCTAACAGTTGATTTTTTAATTCTAAAACTTTCTGAAGTGAAAAAACAAATTTCTTCATTTCCTGCCTCGTTTTAAATGGTATTTTTTCAGAATATATGAGTATCAAATTTTATCCATCAAATCTATTATTTCTTCAAAGCTATATTTTTCATTAATCCCTTGTTTTAAAAAGTTGTTGACTGCTTCTATTTTACTTATTGCTTCATCTAATTTAGGATTGCTTCCTTTTTTGTAGGCCCCTATGGAAATTAAATCATAGTTAGAGTAATATTCAGCTAAAATATCTCTTAGTTTTTTGGCTTTATTGTTGTGGCCTTCGGTAGCGATATCAACCATGAGCCTTGATATGCTCGCATTTATGTCAATTGCCGGATAATGATTTGAATTAGCCAATTTTCTGTTTAATACTATATGTCCGTCAAGTATTCCTCTGACGGTATCCGAAATAGGCTCATTGGTGTCATCTCCTTCAACTAAAACTGTATAAACTCCCGTGATTGAACCTTCCTGGAAGTTTCCGCTCCTTTCCAGCAGCTTTGGCAGTTCCGCATAAATTGACGGGGTATATCCTCTTGATACAGGGGGTTCACCTGCAGCCAGGCCTATTTCTCTTTGAGCCATTGCAAATCTTGTCAAGGAATCCATCATAAGCAAGACATCTTTACCCTTATCCTTGAAATATTCTGCTATGGTTGTTGCTGTTAATGCACATTTTACTCTTAGCATGGCGGGTTGATCAGATGTAGCTATGACCAACACAGACCTTCTCAATCCTTCTTCTCCTAAGTCCTTTTCAATGAATTCTCTTACTTCTCTTCCTCTTTCTCCCACCAATGCTATGACATTTATATCTGCTTTCACATTTTTTGCAACCATCCCTAAAAGGGTGCTTTTCCCAACGCCGCTTCCGGAAAATATGCCCATACGCTGTCCTTTTCCGATGGTTAAAAGCCCGTCAATTGCTTTTACTCCAAAACTCAGAGGCTCGCTTATCCGAGGTCTTGATAAGGGATTTATATAATCATTATCAACATAGCAGTATTCCTGACTAATAATTTTTTCGCCGCCATCAATAGCTTGTCCTGTTGCATCTATGATTCTTCCTATCAGGAAATCTCCCACGGGTATCTTTAATTTGTTGTTTGTCGATACAACGAGATTTCCAAGACCTATACCCTTTATATCCTCATATGGCATCAAGAGGACTCTGTCATCATTGAAGCCCACAACTTCTGCTCTGATTGTTTTGTTTGATGCGGTTTTTATTTCGCATATCTCTCCGATTTTGTATTTGCCGCCGTGTGCTTCTATCATCAATCCCGATATTCTTTTAACTTTTCCTATATATGTATATAAATCTTCTTTTATTAATGTTTCTCGAATATCATTAAATTTTTCTTTAACCTGCATTTTTATTAAGTACCATTTCTTTAAGATTTTTTAACTGGGTATCAATACTTGCTTCAACTATTCCATCTGCTGTCTCGATTATTAAACCGCCCTTTTCCAGTTCTTCCATAACTTCTATTTTTATGTCTTTAGATATTTTCTTTAGCTCACTTATTAATTCTTTATCTGCCTGAATGGTTTCTGCATCCTCTTTATCCGATAGATAAATCTTTATCCAATCTGCATTGCGGTAATCTTTTATTGCATTTTTAATTATTCCTGACACAATATCATCTTTTGTATCAATTTCATGCCTGATTATTTTTTCTGCTATTTCTATAGAGAGTCTGATTAATTCGTCTTCATATCTGGATATTATTTTTAGCTTTTCTGATTCTATGGTTTTAATCATTTCAGCTATTTCATTTATTTTCTCTTTGTTTTGCTCTAAGAGTATTTCTGATATCTTAGATTTTCCCGTTTCATATCCTTCTTTGTAACCTTTGTTTCTGCCTGCTTCCATTCCAACATTATAGCCGTCTTTATAAGCATTTTTTTTACATTCTTCTATTTCGCTCTGAGCATCTTCTATTGCGGTAGAGACAATTTCAGCAGCTTTTTCTTCAGCTTCTTTTAAAATAATTTCTCTTTGATTGTAAATCCTGAACAAATCTTCCCTGTGTGTACTAATCTGCCTGTGGATATGATTGTTTTGCCTGTCTTTATCGTCAAAAATCACATACTCGGCTTTAATTATATTAGACAATAATATCATCCTTCCCGCTTTTAGCAATTATGACTTCTCCTTCTTCTTCAAGTCGCCTGATTACCGATACGATTCTTTGCTGAGCTTCTTCCACATCTCTTAAGCGTACATTGTGGGTGTATTCTAATTCTGATCTTATTGTATCCGCCATCTTTGTGGACATGTTGTTGAATAATACGTCCGCAACATCCTTATTTGAACCTTTAATGGATAGTACCAGGTCCTTGCTGTCAACTTCACGAAGGAATCTTTGAATACTCAATGAATCTAATGTTACAATATCCTCGAATATAAACATCTTCTTTCTGATTTCATCACTAAGTCTGGCATCCTTTTTATTAAGTTCATCAAATATAAATTTCTCGTTTCCTCTGTCCATATTGTTCATAATATCGGCAACATAGTTTATGCCGCCAATTTCCGTAAAATCAACAGATACCATTGAATTGAATTTCTTCATTAATTCTTTTTCCACATATCTTACGATGTCCGGTGATGTACGGTCCATTTTTGCTATTCTTTCAACCACATCTATTCTTTTTTCCTTCGGCAGTTCTGCAATAACTGCCGCTGCTTGGTCTGCCCTCGCATAAGAAAGTATCAAAGCTATTGTTTGAGGATGTTCGTTTTGTATAATGGTTAATAAGTTTTTGTAATCAGCTTGTCTGATAAAATCAAAGGTCTTACTGCGCAGTGTCTTTGTTACTCTTTCTAAAAGGCTTGCTGCCACTTGCGAGCCAAATGCTTTCTCAAGTACATTTTTTGCATATTCTAAACCGCCTTCTGTTATTACTTTTTGTGTAAGACATAGTTCATAAAAATCCTTCAGGGTTGATTCCATTGTTTGAGGGCTAAGGTGCTGCAGCCTGGATATTTCATATGTTAATTGCTCAATTTCATCTTCTTTTAGAAACTTATAAATTCTTGATGCATCTTCAGCACCTAAAGATATAATTATTGCTGCAGCTTTTTGTTTACCTGACAATCTTTCTGCCATATTACTCTTCCCCCTTTAACCAGGTTCTGATAAGCTGGGATACAATTTCCGGATTGGTTTGTGTAAAGTCTTTAAGCTGTTTCTTTATAGCTTGCTCCTCTGTTTCTTGAACCTTGATTCCATCTTGTATATCAGCCCATGAAAACTCATTTGAATCTGCACCTGATGCTGTGGCTGTATTGGCTAAAGCCTTTTTCCTTTTTCTTAATACAAGAATTATTATTAATGATAATATTGAAATTGCGATTAATCCTATACCACCGTAAATAAGCAGGTCTCTCAATTGAATCCCTTCAAAGGGGCTTGTTGCAGCCGCAGGTACTGCAGGTTCTTCTAATTCATAAAACACCATATTGCTCAAAGCAATGTTTTCAGTTCCAATACCCGTGGAAAAGGCTACAAGTTGATTAATTTCTTCTGCTTCCTTATCGCTCATGTTTGCTTTATTAATTACAACTGCTACCGTAAGCTTCTCAATTGTTCCCGGATTGTGCTCAATTTGCTCCTTTAACTGACTTACCAGGTAATTGATTGTGTTTGTATCCCTGAAATATATATCATCACCGCTGACCACTACACCTGGATAAGTCGGTACTTCCGCGTTAGTTTCAGTTCCCGCAATTCCCCCTGTTGTTTCTCCGGGCCCCGTAATCTCTTTTTCACTGTGGGTATCGCCGGGTACGCCTAAGTTTGTATCCTCGTCGGGTAAGTACTGCAATATTTCGCTGATTTTTTTATCAAAATTGATGGTACATTTTGCTGAAACCTTTACATTTTCAGGTCCGTAGATTTTAGAAAGAAATTCTGTTACATCTTCTTCTGTTTCTCTTTCAAATTCTCTTTCTATGCTAAGTTTTAATTTTATTTTATTTGTTTGAAGCATTTCATTGCTTACATTCAAACTGTTCCCGTGTGTATCAATTATTGCGACATTTTCTTCCTTTAAGCCTTTAACGCTTTTAACCACCAATTGCATAATACCGTTTACCTGTGAAGGAGACAGGGAATATCCGTTTTGCAGATTTATTTTAACAGAGGCAGAAGATTCCTTTTTATCGGTTTCCCAAGCAAAGCTCTTGTCCTGGGGCAAATTTATAGTTACAATTGCTTCCTTAACACCGTCAATAGTTTCTATTGAGCTCTGCAGTCTTTCTTGCAGCTGAAAAATTTCGTATTGCCTCTTTTCATAATCTGTTGTCATGAAATCAATATTTTCGGTAAAGATATCGTAATTTATACCGGTTCTGGGATGGCCGGCTTGAGCTAATTGCATTCTTAATAGACTTTCTTGTTCCTTTGGTATCAATATGGTTCCGTCTGTTTGATATTTATAGTCAATTTTGGTTTCTTGCAGCTGTTTCATAACTTCAACCGCTTCAGCTTCATCCATATTGCGAAATAGAACTACATAATCTTTCTTATTCAGTATGAAGGTTATTATTAGTGCGCTGATTACCAATAAAGCAAGTCCGCCTATTATTAGGGTTCTTTTCTTTTTATTTAGTTTTCCCCAAAACTCAGTAACATTTTTCCATATGTTTTTTAATTGTTCTGACATTTATAGCTCCTAAGATAGTATGAGACCTAAACCCCCATACGCATTATTTCATTGTAAGCTTCTAAGGCTTTATTCCTAAGTTGTATTACCAAGTCTAAAGAAGTTTGCGCTTTTTGAACATTTATCATCAGGTTATGCAGGTCATCCGTTTCACCTGTTGATAATTTGTAAATGTCATTATCTACTTCTGCTTCCGCATTCTTATAGTTTTCAATTGCTGTATCAAATACTGATTTGAACGGCAGTTCGTTGGTTTTCTCTTTGGCTTTATTTAATTCATTAATTTGAGCTGCATTTATCGGCTTAATATTATCAATAAACATAAACTACCTCCCAATCTCCAATGCTTTAATTGCCATTTGCTTAACTGCGTTAAGAGCAGTAATGTTAGCCTGATATGCCCTGTATGCCTCCATTAAATCTATCGTTTCTTTCAATGAATCAACATTAGGCATATTAACATAGCCGTTTTCATCCGCATCAGGATGTTCGGGATTGTATACTGCCTTGAACTCACTGTTATCTTCTATAATTTCAGCAACTTCCACTCCACCCGGCTCATACTGATTTAAATTTTTTACCATCATATTTTTAAAGTCGCTGGAAGTTTTTAATACAACCATTTTTCTTCTGTAAGGTCNNCACCCGGCTCATACTGATTTAAATTCTTCACCACCATATCTTTAAAGTCGTTGGAGGCTTTTAAGACAACCATTTTTCTTCTGTAAGGACCTCCTTCTTCAGTCCTCGTAGTATCAATGTTTGCTATATTTT
>LSQX01132775.1_pt2 | contig 40288 bp, 32 predicted proteins | sample 654561 | NCBI WGS metagenome assembly LSQX01 (sample SAMN04489861, study PRJNA283612) | anaerobic digester metagenome | isolation source: 4 biogas reactors fed with cattle manure at either 37C or 55C with and... | place: Denmark: Kongens Lyngby | collected 2014 | reverse complement strand
TGATTGAGCGGATGTGCACATCAGACACAATCAGACCGATAACATAAACAAACGATGTTCGTCAACCGAATAGAGATCAGTCCCATTCACCGCATGAACATAAATGGATTATCGTATGAAACGACTATATAGTGCAATATTTGCTTCACTCATACTTCTGTTTTTTCTTCCAGCAACTGCTCAGGTTCAGCTAAGTGACAGCGCCTCAATAAGCCTGCTGACAGCATCTCCCTGGAACGGTGCTGTATATGCCCTGTTTGGGCACACTGCCATTCGTGTGAGAGACGATTCAACAAAGGTAGATGCCGTATTCAACTATGGGTTCTTTGACCCTTCCCAGCCCCATTTCTATTATAATTTTGTCAGGGGAAAAACAGATTATATACTGGGAGAGACCTCTTTTAAGGATTTTCTATTTGAATATGATTATAAGGGACAGCAGGTGATAGAGCAGGAGATTGCACTCTCAACGGTTGAAAAACAACAGTTGTATGACGCACTCTTCGTGAACGCCCTGCCGGAGGACAGGGGTTATAGATACAACTATTTCTATGATAACTGTTCCACACGACCCCGTGATATGATTGAGAAATACACGAATGGTGTCATAGCTTATCTGCCCACACCACAGAATCAGACCTATCGCGATTTGTTGCATGAACGTCTGGATGGTTATTCATGGGTCATTTTCGGAATAGATTTGTTGATTGGTACGGAAGCAGACAGAACCATTGATCTGAGAGAAAAGATGTTTCTCCCTTCCTACCTGATGGATTCGTTTGATGGTGCCACAATACAAAAAAGCGACACTTTAAGCTATTCTCTTGTAAAAAACAGGTCTGTTATCTTAAGTCATGATAATGAGAAGAACAGCATGCGCGAACAAGGGACATTTACACCATTATTGACAGCATTCGTACTTCTGGTTGTCTCAATTATGGTCAGTCTGATTCAAATAATCAAGCTCAACGTATCGAAGATTCCAAAGCGATATGATACCATCCTTTTTGGAACAGCAGGAGTAGCTGGTTTTATCATTTTCTTTCTGATGTATTTCTCCGAACATCCTGCAACCAACCCCAACTGGAATTTCGTCTGGTTAAATCTCTTTGCCCTGATTGCTGCAGTTTTATTTTGGGTGAAATCGGCAAATAGAGTCGTTTATTTCTATCATTTTATTAACTTTGCACTCTTAACGCTTTTCCTTTTGTTGTGGTGGTTCATTCCACAGCAATTGCCGGTAGCAACGATTCCATTTTCAATGAGTCTGTGGCTCAGATCGGCATCAAACCTGTTTGTTTTGAGAAAAAAGAAATTAACAAACAAGCGGTTCACTTCGAGTAAGTATATGAAAGCGGGGTGGGGACAATAAATCGGAAAATGAGAGTTACAAACGCATGATCAAAATTCTTTCTTCTTTAGTTGCATTCTTTTCAATCACTGTGCTCTGTGCACAGAGTCCTTCAGGAGAAGTACCCAAACTGGTTATAGGTATCACTATCGACCAGCTGCGAGGTGATTACCTGGAGATGTTTAGGCATACGTTTGGCAACAAGGGTTTTAACAGACTGTTGAACAATGGTCTCGTCTACAGTAATGTGACATATAACTTCCCCAATCTCGATAAAGCCTCCACCATTGCCACCATCTACACCGGTGCCAATCCTTCATATCACGGAATTACTGCAGATAAAAGATATGTTGTCGGGTCGGACAGTGAAATATCCTCTTTTACCGACAATAAATACATGGGTAATTTCACCAACACCAAACTCTCTCCACTCCCCTTAAGAGTATCCACCATTGCAGATGAACTGAAGATTGCTTCAGGGGGACAATCAGATATCTTTGCTTTTGCCCCCGATGCGTCGCAAGCACTTGTCTCCGGCGGCCATGCAGCCAGTGGTGCCTATTGGATTGAGGACTATACCGGCAAATGGGCAACAACCACGTTCTACAGAAACAAACAACCGACGGTTGATCAGCAGAACCGCAGCATGGAGTCACTCAGCTACACCATTGGCAGCATCACATGGCGTCCTGCGATCGGCATAGAACGATACAATGCCTTTCCCTATACGAGGAACAGAGACAAATTTCAGCACTATTTTGGTGTGAATAAAAAAGACAATATCTACCTGTTCAAGCAATCACCCTATGTGAACAAGGAGGTGAATGATATTGCGATTAAAGTGCTTGAATCAAGCTCTTTGGGAAAGAGGATGAATCCTGATTACCTGGCAGTCACCTTTTACGCGGGCAACTACGAAAAAGCACTCGATAAAAATTACTCGATTGAGATTCAGGATACCTACTATCGTCTCGATCAGGAGCTGGGACGTTTGCTGGATGCAATTGAATCATCAGTAGGGCTCAAGAATACGCTTATTTTTGTCGTCTCTACCGGTTACTTCGACGAACAGGAGGTTCTTCCTGAGGGTATGATTACTTCCGGAGGTGATTTTCACCCTGACAGGAGCCAAGCACTGCTCAATATGTATCTTATGGCACTCTACGGCAGGGAGCAATGGATAAAAAAATATTACAACCGTCAGTTCTTTTTCGATAAGAAATTGCTGGAGGACAAGAAGATAGATGTTGCCCGTTTCCAGCAGGATGCGGCTGAATTTCTGGTACAATCGGCAGGCATACAGGATGTGATCACATCTCACCAGATGTTACATGGTGCCTACAATGAAAACGTTCAGTTTTACCGCAACGGCTACTACAAAGGTATTACAGGCGATTTGTTTCTCGAGCTGCAACCGGGATGGCGGGTGGTTGACCCTCAATCATCAGAACACCAGAGGGTACGCAACAATGCTGTCATCTCACCGGTCATCTTTTTCGGGAGTGACATCAAACCGCAGAGAATAAACCGCACCATCGAGGCGACAGAGATCGCACCCAGTGTCTCATACCGTTTGCGTATACGTGCACCCAACGCTGCACAAGGGGAAATTCTGAAAGAACTCTATTAATTTTTAGTAAACTGATAAAATAATAACCGGGGATCGGCAGGCAGGAGAATTGAACCAATCGCCGGCACAACTCGCAACAAAAAACTATGGGACTCAACGATATTATATCAAAACTGTTTGGCAGCAAGGCACAACGCGACCTGAACGAGGTTAATCCGGTCGTAAAAAAAGTGAAAGAGGCCTATGCCGACATTGTGAAACTCTCGAATGATGAGCTTCGCAATAAAACAAAAGAACTTGAAAAGCGCATTCAGGATTATGTGGCAGAGGAGAAAGCCCGGATAGAATCACTGAAAGAAGGAATGGAACAGATAGATCTAGATGAGCGTGAAGCCATATGGAATCAGGTAGATAAGCTGGAGAAGGAGATTACGGAGAAATATAATCAAGTGCTGGACGAGGTGCTTCCTGAAGCATTCTCTATCATGAAGGATACAGCACGTCGTTTTACGGAGAACAGTGAGATTGTGGTCACTGCCACAGATTTCGATCGTGATCTGGCTGCTTCGCATGACTTTGTGCGTATTGAGGGAGATAAAGCCATCTACCAGAATCACTGGAATGCAGGGGGCAATGAGATCACCTGGGATATGATTCATTACGATGTGCAGTTGTTTGGTGGTGTGGTGCTGCACCAGGGTAAAATTGCCGAGATGGCAACGGGTGAAGGAAAGACACTAGTGGCCACACTGCCTGTGTTCCTGAACGCTCTCACTCATCAGGGTGTACATCTGGTAACAGTGAACGACTACCTGTCGAAACGCGACTCGGAATGGATGGGGCCGATGTACATGTTTCATGGTTTATCGGTAGACTGTATCGACAAGCATGAACCCAACTCCGACGCACGACGCAAAGCCTATGAGTCGGACATCACCTTTGGCACCAACAACGAGTTTGGTTTTGACTACCTGCGTGATAACATGGCCGTTTCACCTAAGGACCTCGTGCAGCGAAAGCACAATTACGCCATTGTGGATGAGGTGGACTCGGTGTTGATTGATGATGCACGTACACCGCTGATTATCTCGGGACCGGTACCTAAAGGTGATGACCAGCTGTATGATCTGTTGCGACCGCGTGTCGAAGTGATCGTGAAAGCGCAGCGTGACCTGGCTACTCGTCTGCTTGCGGAGGCGAAACAGAAGATGGCATCATCCGACCCGAAAGAGCAGGAAGAGGGTGCCTTGCAGCTTTTCCGTTCATACAAGGCGATGCCAAAAAATAAACCGCTTATCAAATACCTCAGTGAGCAGGGTGTGAAAGCGGCGATGCTTAAAACCGAAGCGTTCTATATGCAGGAGCAGATGCGTAACATGCATATTGCGACAGATCCGCTCTATTTTGTCATTGAAGAAAAGATGCACAGTATTGAGCTGACAGACAAAGGGATTGACATGCTTACCGGGAAGTCGGATGACCCACAGTTTTTTATTCTGCCCGACATCGCTTCTCAACTCTCTGAATTGGAGAACTCATCTCTTTCAGATGTAGATAAAACGGCACATAAAGATGAGCTATTTCAGAACTACGCGATTAAATCTGAGCGTGTACACACCGTGAACCAATTGCTGAAAGCATACACATTATTTGAAAAAGATGATGAGTATGTGGTAATCGATAACAAGGTGAAGATCGTGGATGAACAGACCGGCCGTGTGATGGAAGGACGCCGTTACTCCGACGGCTTGCATCAGGCGATTGAAGCCAAAGAGCATGTGAAGGTAGAGGCGGCCACGCAGACTTTTGCGACCATCACCCTGCAGAACTTTTTCAGGATGTACAGTAAGCTTGCCGGTATGACCGGTACGGCTGAAACAGAAGCGGGTGAGTTCTGGGATATCTATAAGCTGGATGTGGTGGTTATTCCGACCAACAGGCCTATCGTACGTGACGACCAAAATGACCGCATATATAAGACCAAGCGTGAGAAATATACAGCGGTAATTGAAGAGATAGAAAGACTGATTAAGGTAGGACGACCAGTACTGGTAGGTACCACCTCAGTAGAGATCTCCGAGTTATTGAGTCGTATGCTTACCCTTCGTAAAATTGAACATTATGTGCTGAATGCGAAGCTGCACCAGCGTGAAGCGGAGATTGTGGCCAACGCGGGACAGAGTGGGGTGGTGACTATTGCAACCAATATGGCAGGTCGTGGTACGGATATTAAACTGTCAGCAACCGTGAAGGGCGCAGGTGGTCTCGCCATCATCGGTACCGAACGGCACGAGTCACGTCGTGTGGACCGTCAGCTGCGGGGTCGTGCAGGTCGTCAGGGTGACCCGGGATCATCTGTCTTTTTCGTATCTCTGGAAGATGATCTGATGCGCCTCTTCGCCACCGAAAGAATTGCCGGACTGATGGACAAGATGGGATTTAATGAGGGCGATGTGTTGGAACACAGCATGCTGAGCAAGTCGGTAGAGCGTGCTCAGAAGAAAGTGGAAGAAAACAACTTCGGTATACGTAAGCGCTTGCTGGAGTATGATGATGTGATGAACTCACAGCGTGAGGTCATTTATAAGAGGCGCCGCCACGCATTGATGGGAGAGCGGATCGACAATGATGTAGCCAGTATGATCTCTGATACCGCACGAAATATTGTGGAACAGAATGAGGATGATTACGGAAACCTGCAGATTGATCTTCTTCGCACCATGGCGTTCGAGGTACCTTTCAAAGCGGAAGAGATGAAGGGTATGAGAGAGGAGGAGCAAGTAGATGTTGTTACCGGAAAAGCATTTGAGACCTTCAAGCGTAAAACAGAACGACTTGCCGAGGTCGCCCAGCCGGTGATCAAACAGGTTTATGAGAACCAGGGAGCGATGTATGAAAACATTCTTATTCCCATCACCGACGGAAAAAGAGTCTATAACATTGCCTGCAACCTCAGGGAGGCGTACGAATCGGGATCGAAAGCATTAGTGAAAGCATTCGAAAAATCAATTATCCTCCTCACCATCGATGAAGACTGGAAAGAGCATCTCCGAGAGATGGATGAACTGCGTCACTCCGTACAAAACGCAAGCTATGAACAGAAAGATCCATTGTTGATCTACAAACTTGAATCGTTCAGTCTCTTTAAAACGATGGTGAACGACATCAATTCCAAGGCGGTCTCCATACTCATGCGCGGACAGATACCTGTGCAGGATCCGGATAGTGTGCGCCAGGCAGCACCTGAACAGAAAACCGATTACAGCAAGTACCGCACACAGAAAGAGGATACAGGCTCACTACCTCCTGCGGGTGGAGCGAAGGAAGGCCCACAGGCACCACGCCCTCAGCAAAAGCTCGAACCAATCCGTGTGGAAAAGAAGGTGGGAAGAAATGACCCTTGTCCCTGCGGGAGTGGCAAAAAGTTCAAAAACTGTCACGGAAAATAGGAAGAAGTTAAAATCAATCAGACAGGGAGAAATTATCTCCCTGTTTTTTTTGTTAAATCCAAAGAAAAGCAGTATCTTAGTCTAGTCAAAATGGAACTTACTGTAAAGGGTTATTTGACTGTTAATAAGCTACATACATATATATATTTGAAGAGATAAATCACTTTTTAATATGATTGATCAGGAAGACAGAATCATCAAGATAAATATCGAAGATGAAATGAAATCGTCATACATCGATTATTCGATGTCAGTGATCGTTTCCCGTGCGCTGCCGGATGTACGTGACGGGTTTAAGCCGGTTCACAGACGTATCCTTTTCGGGATGTCAGAACTTGGAAACACACCCGATAAACCCCATAAGAAATCTGCGAGAATCGTCGGAGAGGTTCTAGGTAAGTACCACCCTCACGGTGATTCATCAGTATACAATGCCATGGTGCGTCTGGCGCAGCACTGGAGCATGCGCTACACCCTTGTCGACGGACAGGGAAACATGGGTAGTGTGGATGGAGACAGTCCGGCTGCCATGCGATACACCGAGGCAAGATTGAACAAGCTGGCCGAGGAGATGCTTCGTGATATCGACAAGGAGACAGTCGATCTGCAGTTGAATTTCGATGATACCCTGCAGGAGCCTACAGTCCTTCCAACACGGATTCCCAATCTGCTGATGAACGGTTCGTCCGGTATTGCAGTGGGTATGGCAACCAATATTGCACCCCACAATCTGACAGAGTGTATCAACGGGATTATTGCCTACATCGACGACAGGGAGATCGATGTGAAAGGATTGATGCAGTACATCAAAGCACCCGATTTTCCTACCGGTTCCTTTATCTACGGCTACAAAGGTGTTGAAGAGGCATTCGAGACAGGTAGGGGACGCATTGTAATGCGCGGCAGAGCTGAGATTGAATCGGGTAAGACACACGACAAGATCATCATTTCAGAGATACCCTACATGGTCAATAAGGCCGATATGATCAAACATATTGCCGATCTGGTATCAGATAAAAAGATTGATGGGATATCCAATATCAATGATGAGTCAGACAGAGATGGCATGCGTATCGTGGTCGATATCAAACGCGACGGCAACGCGAACGTGGTGCTCAATAAGTTGTACAAACTGACCGCACTACAATCATCATTCAGTGTGAACAATATTGCACTGGTGAAAGGACGTCCCGAGTTGCTGACCCTCAAACGTATGATCGAACTCTTTGTGGAACACCGGCAGGATGTGGTGATCAGACGTACAAGGTATGAGTTACGTAAGGCACAGGAGCGGGCACACATCCTGGAAGGGCTGATTATTGCTTCCGATAACATCGATGAAGTGATTGCAATCATTCGGGGTTCGTCCACACCTCCAGAGGCTATTCAACGATTGATGGAGCGTTTCGGACTGAGTGATATTCAGTCGCGCGCCATTGTAGAGATGCGATTGAGACAACTCACCGGACTGGAGCAGGATAAGCTGCATGCTGAGTTTGAAGAGATACAGAAACTAATCACCCACCTGAACGAGATTCTTGAAAATGAAGAACTTCGAATGACGGTGATCAAGGATGAGCTGATAGAAATTCGTGAGAAATATGGTGATGAACGTCGTTCAGAAATTATCTTTTCTTCGGAAGAGATGAATCCAGAAGATTTCTACGCCAATGATGAGATGGTGATCACCATCTCACACTTTGGATATATCAAGCGTACACCATTGGCAGAGTTCCACACACAGAACAGGGGAGGCGTTGGTGCCAAAGGTTCAGACACGAGGGAAGAAGACTTTGTTGAGTATATCTATCCTGCCACCACGCACAATTACATGCTCTTCTTCACACAGAAGGGTAAATGTTACTGGTTGCGTGTGTTTGAAATTCCGGAAGGAACAAAAAATTCGAAGGGACGTGCCATACAAAACCTGCTCAATATTGACCCGGATGATTCCGTAAACGCTTTTGTCCGTGTAGAGACGCTTACAGATGCTGATTATATCAACTCACATTATCTTCTCTTCTCCACCAAACAGGGTGTTGTGAAGAAAACACTGCTAGAAGCCTACTCCCGTCCCAGACAGAATGGTGTGAATGCAATCACCATCAGAGATGATGATCAGGTGATATCTGTTCGTCTGACTGACGGGAACCAACATGTGATCCTCTCGAACAGAAACGGTCGTGCTATCCGGTTCAAAGAAGATGCCGTCCGCGTCATGGGGCGTACAGCCACAGGTGTAAGAGGTATGACACTCGATGACGATGGAGAAGATAGCGTGATCGGTATGATTTGCATGGATCCCCATTCAGAAAACACCATTCTGGTCGTATCTGAACAGGGGTATGGTAAAAGGACACACCTCGATGATGAGGATGGAGAGCCAGTCTACCGTATCACCAACAGAGGTGGCAAAGGGGTTAAAACACTGAATGTTACAGAAAAGACTGGTAAGCTGGTAGCAATCAAGAGTGTGTCAGACGACAACGATTTAATGATAATTAACAAATCAGGCATTACCATACGTTTAAAAATTTCCGATATTCGCACGATGGGACGAGCAACACAAGGTGTACGCCTTATCAATCTAGAAAAAAGAAATGATGAGATTGCATCTGTTTGCAAGGTTAACACAACGGATGATTTTGTTGAAGATCAAAGCACTTCTGCAGAAATAAACGAGGTTCAGAATGAATGGGGCAGTGAAGAGTAACAATCCATTTTAAACTTTTTGCTATAATTCAGTCAAAGATATAAGCAAACAAATTTAGAAAATAACATCAATTTAATCACAATTAAAAAATGAATAAAATGAGAAAACTCTTATTCCTTACTATGATTGCCCTTTTTTCCGTCGGATCTGTTTTCGCGCAAAAATCCGCACTGAAAGAAGCCAAGAGAGCATTGGGCAGAGATGAACTAAAAGAAGCCAGAACGATGATTCAACAAGCATCCGCACATGAGGAGACAGCCGGTGACCCGGAGACTTGGAAAATCATGGGAGATGTTGGTAATAAAGCGTTCGACCTGGAAAGAACCAATGCCATGTTAGGCAAAGAATCCAATAACAATGCAATGTATGACGGACTGCTGGAATCATACATGCCTTATTTGAAAGCCGATTCTCTTGGTCAGTTGCCGGATAATAAAGGAAGAGTAAGAAACAAATTCCGTAAAGATATTGTAGGAATACTTCGTGCAAACCATCCTTTTTACATCAATGGTGGTGTCCATTTTAACGATCAAAAAAATTATAAGAAAGCAACCGATTTCTTCCAGATATATTGGGATATCCCATCCTTGCCGATGTTTGAAGATCAGAAGGATGCTTTTGTCCTGGACAGCACCTACCAGACGATCAAGTATTACGCGATTATTACCGCTATACAGGGTGAAGACCATGAGAGAGCTCTGGCTATGTTGAAACGTGCATCCAAAGAGCCTTTCATCGAGAACAGCGCCTATAAGGAGAGTGATATCTATGAATTGATGGGCAGCGAATATATCAACCTGGGAGACTCTGCCAAATTTCTGGAAATACTCTACGAAGGAGCTGAAAGATTCCCTAGCAGCAAATATTTTATCCCTAATCTGGTAAACGTATTTATCCGTCAGGGTGAAACAGATAAGGCAATAGAATACTTGGAACAGGCTCTTCAGAATGATCCATCCAACGCATGCGACCTTAACAGCGTGAAAGGTGCATTACTTGCTGAACAGGGTGATTTTGTCGAAGCGGAAAAAGAGTATAACAAAGCACTGGCACAGGATCCTAATTGCGAAAGAGCATTGGAAGCGATCGCAGTGAACTATATTCTTCAGGCACAAAATCTTAAGGAGAAAACAGCAATGTTGACCGACAGACAGCAACAATTTGAGAATGATAAAATTACTGTTGAATACTATCTGAAATCTTTGCCTTCATTGGAGAAGTTCACCGAACTGCTTAAAGAACGTAACGCTCCGGAACATGATATTGAATCTGCACTTCTCAAACTGAGAAATGTTTATTACAACCTGAGTGCGATGGGAGTGGATAAATCAGCAGAGCTTGAAATGGTTGAGAAACAGTTGAACCTCTGATCAATAATAACTTCAATTGAAAGGTGAGACCTGAAAGGGTTTCACCTTTTTTTATCACCACATTTGACGATGAGGCTGGAGTGTTTCATTCTTCGCATTGATGCTTTTTCATTAGATCTATTATACATAATAGTCATTATAGGAAAGAAAAGACTATTTTATGAAACTGCATAATTTGGGTTTAACGCCTATGAACAACCGGTTATATTTATTATCTTTGCAATAAATAACAACTGCAAAAACCATATCAATTGCGACGCAATTTGCGTACATTGAAGAATAAATCGACAGATGAGCAATCAACGATACAATCAGCGCGGGGTTTCGGCATCGAAAGAAGATGTACACAAAGCCATCAAAGAGATTGACAAAGGCATATACCCGAAAGCATTCTGCAAGATTGTACCCGACTATCTCGGGAATAATCCGGAATACTGTAACATCATGCATGCCGATGGTGCCGGCACAAAATCATCCCTGGCCTATATCTACTGGCGTGAAACCGGTGATATCTCCGTTTGGAAAGGAATTGCTCAGGATGCGCTGATCATGAACATTGATGATCTGCTCTGTGTGGGCGCCACGGATAACATACTACTCTCATCTACCATCGGACGGAATAAGAACCTGATACCCGGTGAGGTGATCTCAGCCATCATTAACGGTACGAACGAACTGTGTGAGGAGCTCTCCTCGATGGGTGTACATATCTATCCCACAGGAGGAGAAACAGCCGATGTGGGTGATCTGGTGCGGACCATTATTGTTGATAGTACGGTTACGTGCCGTATGAGACGCACTGACGTGATTGACAATGCAGCCATTCAGGCAGGAGATCTGATTGTAGGTCTCTCATCCACGGGACAGGCTACTTACGAGAAAGAATACAACGGAGGCATGGGCAGCAACGGGTTGACATCGGCCCGGCATGATCTGTTTGCCAATTATCTTGCGCAAAAATATCCCGAAAGTTTCGATGCTTCCATTCCTGCCGATCTTGTCTATTCAGGTGGGATGAAACTGACGGAAATGATTGAGGATCTGGGTATTGATGCCGGTAAACTGGTGCTATCCCCCACCCGCACTTATGCCCCGGTTATATCACAGATAATCAATGAGATAAATGGCAATATCCATGGTATGATTCATTGTTCAGGCGGTGCACAGACAAAGATACTCCATTTCCTGGGAGATGGCCTCAGGGTTGTTAAGGACAATCTGTTTCCTCTCCCTCCCCTCTTTGCCCTTATTCAAAAACAATCCGGCACCGACTGGAGTGAGATGTACAAAGTGTTCAATATGGGACACCGGATGGAACTCTATCTCCCTGAAGCATGTGCTGAACGGGTAATAGAGATTGCCGGATCATTTCATATCGATGCACAGATCGTAGGCCACGTGGAGAAATCAGATCAGCGCGAGCTGCTGATCGAGAGTGAACAGGGACGCTTCTATTATTCATAATATGTCAGACAACTCATTACTTTTTAAATTGCAACATCTCGTCACCCGCTTTGAGGAGGTGGCTACACTGATCACCGATCCGGAGGTGAGTTCGGACATGAAAAGATATGTAAAACTGAACAAAGAGTACAGTGACCTGCAAAAAATTGTGGAGGCGCGAAACGAGTATAAGGCGACGCTCGATAGCACGGCAGAAGCAAAAAATATTCTGGAGAATGAGTCAGATGCTGATCTCAGACAGCTTGCCAATGAAGAGCTTTCGGCCAACAGTGAAAAAATTCCGGCACTCGAGGAGAAGATCAAACTGATGCTGATCCCTGCTGATCCCGAAGATGCAAAGAATGTGATCATGGAGATCCGTGCCGGAACAGGTGGAGATGAAGCCTCTATTTTCGCCGGCGATCTCTACAAGATGTATACAAGATACTGCGAGAACAAAGGGTGGAAAACCGAGGTGACCAGCATAACAGAGGGGACAGCAGGCGGATTCAAGGAGATTATCTTTACTGTCACAGGCACCGATGTGTACGGAACACTGAAATATGAATCGGGTGTGCACAGGGTGCAGCGTGTACCCCAGACCGAGACACAGGGACGTGTGCATACATCAGCGGCTACGGTGGCTGTGCTGCCAGAGGCCGAAGAGTTTGATTTTGAGCTCAACCCGGCGGATATTGATTTTCATACTGCCCGCTCCAGTGGTGCCGGGGGACAAAATGTGAACAAGGTAGAGACCAAGGTGCAGCTCACACACAGACCGTCAGGTATGGTTGTTGTCTGTCAGCAGGCCCGTTCGCAGTTACAGAACAGAGAGATTGCCATGCAGATACTCCGCACTAAATTGTATGATATTGAGCTCTCCAAACGACAGGGTGATATTGCATCACGCCGTAAAACCATGGTCTCCACCGGCGACCGGTCAGCCAAGATACGCACATACAACTATCCCCAGGGACGGATCACCGATCACCGTATCGGATACACCATCTATAATCTCTCTGGATTTATGGATGGCGATATCCAGGGAGTAGTTGATCAGCTCATGGTGAGCGAGAATGCGGAAAGGATGAAAGATACCAATTTATAAATTTTCCGGTGTTGCATCAACCGACCCTATATTAGATTATCCGGCCCTTTCAAAGCAGCATTTACTATTGTAATACCATCCGATACATGAAACTAAAACTGTCTCTCATCGCTATCCTGCTTGCAGGATCACTCTTTTCCCTGTCAGCACAGTCAGAGCTGACCGTACCGCGGCTTCGCATTTCTGCTTCTGGAGGAGTGGGATATCTGTTTGCCGAAGGTCAGGAGACTATCGGGGGAGTTGTCAGTATGGAAAAGGTCGATAAACTCAATAATGACCTTCGCCGGGCTACCCATCTTAATGCGGATATCCATTATCTCCTGAAAGTGGGGTTCGGAGTCGGTGTGAAATATATTTTTCAGAATACATCGGGTGAAGCCTCAGAAATAGTGATGGATCCTTACGACGGCATTCATTATATTGTTACCGATATGGGAGAAGAAGATTATATTCATTTTACGGGTCTCTCAATCGGCACTTTTTCCGCGGTTGGAAACAATCAAAATCTGTATCTGACTTCGTCGCTGAGTGCAGGATATGCCTGGCTGCGCAGTGAGCTATCCATGCTGGGGCAGAACAGGCTTATTACTGGCAGTAATTTCGCCATGAATGCTGATATCGGAGCGGATTACCGATTTCATCCCCGACTGGGAATAGGTGTTGTTCTCGGTTCATTCTTGGGTTACTTCGATCAAATCACTATTACCGACGGAATCAGTTCGCAGGAGCAAAAGCTGGACAAGAATTCAAGGTATAATGCATCCAGCATTCATTTATCTTTAGGATTACGTTACTATATCAACCGATGATACCATGAGACAATTTTGTACACAGTTACTTCTCCTGCTGTTCCTTGCTTTCGCACTCTCGTGCGACGACTCTTTTCTGAAGGAAAACAACAAGACCCATGAGGAATTTGACCTGCAGGCTACCTTGTATGTGATACCCTCCGCGGCTTTTACAGAAGTATCTATCACGCTGGCTGATTTGAAAAACAAGGATTTCAAGGTGATACAGTATCCCAGGATCGTGCATTTTGAATCACTGAAAGGACATATCGACGAATCGGGAAGAATGGCATTTCGCATCAAAGTAGATCAATTTGAATCGGATGTCAGAATCGAACCCATCCATCTGGGTGATATCGTCCTGGATATCGGAAACTTTGGTTATTTATCCATCGGGGTGGCACATCATAACTTCGGCAATCCCCTGTTAAAGCTGAATCCTCATCTGCTGGATTTTGGTGTATCAAGAACACCTGAACTATTCACCATTCAAAACGATGGCAACGGATATCTCTATATAACCATTACCGATCACCCCTCCTGGCTGAACGTCACCACCCTGAGTGAAGAGCCAGTGAAAAACAAGACCTATACGTTACATCCGTATAGTCAGCTTGAATTAATGGCTGTCTGTAACAGAGAAAATTGGGCGCCGGGAGTTTATGAAGGCGGGATTGTGATCGAGAGCAACGATCTCTCTCAATCGCAGCATACCCTGCAGGTACAGATGAGTGTCCGTGAAAAGGGAAACACTGACAACATCATCCCCCTACCGGGAAATGTGGTGGACTGTGAATTCAATAAAGTAACCAATATTCTATACATAGCTGAGAGCAATAAAAATAAAATATATGCATTCGACCTTGCCACATCCACAATAGTGAAAGAAATGACGCTGACACGAAATGTGTATGGTCTCTCACTCTCTGAGGACAACAAAACGTTGTTTGCGGGCCAGAGTGCGAGGGTGAGTGTGATCGATGCAGGCAGCCTGACAGAGATATCGGCGATTGAAACCGATTTCATTACTACGGATGTAATTGACGGGGAGAATGGATATTACTATTTCTCAAAGAAAGAAGGAGATTTTAATTCCTATTTCTACACCTATAACACGACAACAGAAGAGATCTCCCCCTCCGGCACATTTATTGACCAGATGGAGGGAAGCGCTATTGTAAAGATTAAGAACAAGCCTCTTCTGTTGACTACCAGGCCTGATTCAAGTCCCAACGGACTGACGCTGGGCGATATCTCCAATGGCAAACCTACTTACCTGAAGTACTGGCATCAGAGTTTCGGCGCTAAATTATGGCAGTATACGGATGGTTCTGTCATTGTCGGTCAACAGGGTATCCTCTTTAAAACACCTTCAGTGAATACAACAAATCCCATATCCCGCATTGGCTTGCTGAAACCGAAAACATCAAGCCCTGAAGATGAGTTTGGTTATCATTATTCATGGCTGGACCTGTCCACTGCAACGCGGAGTATTTGGGGATTATATCATACGATTCACGACGATGAGATGCCCTACCCCCGGATTATTGAATGGGATGACAACACCTATCATATAAGGCGTTATGTTGATTATGAAGATTATTACACTACTGTCAGCGGCGTAACTAATTTTTATAAAACGATGCCTCACTACCTCTTTGCATCGAAGGATGGAAAAAGTATTATACTGGTGAAGAACCTGCTTGGTGATGATCCGCACCACCCTGTGGTAGTCGTCGATGCCTGGCACCTGGAAGTAATTGATGTTTCAAACGAATAATATATGACTAAACAACAACTTTTCGAACAGATTCAGAAAAAACACTCCTTCCTCTGCGTGGGACTCGACACAGATATCACCAAAATCCCAGCGCATCTGCTCGGGGAGGATGATCCCGTCTACACTTTCAACAAAGCTATTATAGACGCTACGGCAGCCTATTGTGTGGCTTACAAGCCCAATCTGGCTTTCTATGAGAGCATGGGTGTGAAGGGATGGATGGCTTTTGAGAAGACGGTGGCATATATCAGAGAGTCCTACCCTGAGCAGTTTATTATTGCAGATGCCAAGCGGGGTGATATAGGTAACACAAGCGAGATGTATGCCCGCTCCTTCTTCGACGGGATGAAGCTGGATGCTGTCACCGTGGCACCCTATATGGGCGAGGACAGCGTCAAGCCATTCCTTCTTTATCCCGAACGATGGGTGATCCTGCTGGCACTCACCAGCAACAGAGGATCACACGACTTCCAGATGATGACTGATGAAAATGGAGAGCAGCTGTTCGAGAAAGTGCTGCGTACCTCCCTGCAGTGGGGTGATGACGAGCAGATGATGTACGTGGTGGGAGCAACGCAAGGGAAACTATTTGAAGAGGTGAGGAAGATTGTACCTGATCATTTCCTCCTCGTACCCGGTGTAGGTGCACAGGGAGGCTCACTGGAGGAGGTATGCCGGTATGGGATGAACAGCAGCTGCGGACTGCTTGTCAACTCATCGCGTGCTATTATCTATGCCGGCAGTGGTGATGATTACGCTTCTGAGGCTGCCGGGGAGGCGGAAAAACTACAGCTTGAAATGAGGGAAATGCTCAGGAGATACCTGGGTTTAAAAGCTGACCACTGATCACTGACAACTGAAATCTGACAAAATGAAAAAACGAAAAATAATCAATGATCCCGTTTTCGGTTTCATCAGTATACCCAATGATTTTGTGTATGATCTGATTCAGCATCCCAATCTGCAGCGACTGAACCGTATCCGTCAGCTGGGGCTCGCCCCCTTTGTCTATCCCGGGGCACAACATACACGCTTTCACCACTCTATTGGTGCCATGTTTCTGATGGACGAGGCATTGAAAACACTGAAAGAGAAAGGACACGAAATCTCGACGCAGGAATGCAACGGTGCGCTGGCGGCCATCCTTATGCACGACATCGGGCACGGTCCCTTCTCACACGTACTTGAACATACACTGGTGACCAACGTACACCACGAACGCATCTCACTGTTGATGATGCAACAGATGAATAAGGAATGGAACGGCAAGCTGCAGACAGCCATCGACATTTTCACCGACAGCCATCCCAAACGATTCCTTCATCAACTGGTGAGCGGTCAGCTCGATGTAGATAGACTTGACTATCTGCGTCGTGACAGTTTCTTCACCGGTGTGAGCGAAGGGAACATCGGCTCGGCACGTATCATAAAAATGCTTGATCTGAAAGAAGAACGACTGGTGGTAGAATCGAAAGGTATTTATTCGATTGAAAACTTCCTCATGTCGCGCCGGCTGATGTACTGGCAGGTTTATCTTCATAAAACAGCTGTGGCAGCAGAAAAGATGATGATCAACACGCTAAGGAGAGCCAAAGAACTTTCGCTGAACGGCGAAAAATTGTTTGCCTCCCCTGCCCTATCCTACTTTTTAATAAATGAAACGACCCTCACCGATTTTGAAGATAACGGTTCGGCACTCCGTCATTTCTTGAACTTGGACGACAATGACATCTGGAGTGCACTGAAGGTATGGGTTGGACACCACGACAAAGTATTGTCGCTATTAAGTGACGGTATGGTCAACCGTAAATTGTTTAAAATAGAAATCTCGGATGAGATAGTCAATGAGGAGAAAGTAGGCTCTACTCTTGATAGGTACATGGACAAGTACCGCGTGAGTCGTCACGAAGCCTCCTATCTTATTTCGTCGGATATACTCACAACTGATATGTACAGCGAGAAAGATGACAGTATAGATATCCTATACAAGGATGGCAGCGTGAAAGTGATCTCCAGGGCATCGGACATGTTCAATATAGAGATGTTATCGAAAAAGGGTGTGAAGTACTATTTCGCCTATTTAAGAGGGTGATTGCGTCCCATCTTCCGCTGTTTAACAGGATCATCCTGTGCTGTCGGAACAAATAACCATACCACGAACAAACCGATCACCCCGAGTGAGAGTATCACCACTCTGATCCAGAGAATCTGTATCACCACAAACGAAGAGAACGATACCATAAGTGTCATAAAGACAATGATTCCTATCTTTCCTTTTCTTGTAACACCTTTACGTTGCTGGTAGCTCCTGATTCTCGGACCCAGTATTCTGTTGTTCAACAACCAGTTGTACAATTTTTCCGAGCTTTTCGCAAATAAGATGGCAGATAACAGTGCCAGTGGTGTCACCGGCAGACCGGGAACAATGATCCCCAGAAGGGCAAGAGCTAGTGAGAGTGTTCCCCCTACGACATACAGCGCACGTCTGATCCTGTTCTTTTCTATTTTCAGTTTCACCTTTTCCCCAGGAACGGTGATAGAAAGATCACTCACAGTTGGCCTGTGGTTTATGTTGGGGTCTTTATCCATTGTAAAATAGTGGTTCCGTTAAAAAAAAAGAAGTTTGCAAAGATAACCAATTAATCAGAAAATTCAACTGCTCCGGATTGGGTTCACATCTATTTCATTTTCTTATCAATATTTTTTGGACTTCACCGGAATTCCACTATCTTTGCAATCATTGTTAAGGTTATAGAAAGAAAACAACTGTTAAACGTATGAACCCCACTGAAGGAAAGAAAAAGAGAATACGCCTGCTTTTCGTTTGTCTCGGTAATATCTGCCGCTCTCCGGCGGCTGAAGGTATTATGTCGGGGATTGTATCGAAGAATGAGCTTCAGGACATTATCGAAGTGGATTCTGCAGGTACTTCAGGATGGCACCAGGGTGATCTGCCTGATGAACGGATGCGCTCTCACGGGGAGAAAAGGGGATATGATTTTTGTAGCCGTGCCCGCAAGTTTAAAAAGACTGATTTTAATGATTTCGATTATATCATTGTGATGGATGAGAACAATTACCATACTGTGAAATCATTGGTATCAGGCAAGGAACAGGCAGATAAGATTCACCTGATGACTGAGTTCTCAGTGCAGTTTAACAATCATGACAACATACCAGACCCCTATTATGGCGGTTCTACGGGATTTGAACTTGTGCTCGACCTGCTTGAAGATGCCTGTGAAGGATTACTACAGGTAATCAAAAAAAAACATTCACTATACTGATAAAAAAAGGGCTGATATTTTCAGCCTTTTTTATCAGTATAAATCTGGATCTATTTTATGTACTCGGTCAATAGGTCATACGAACCTCTGATTTTCCGGCTTCTTCAATCATTTTAGTGAGTTGATCAAGTGACGGTAGACGACGCACCAGTTTCTTTGCTCCGTTCACTTCCTGTATCTTGGCATACAGATTCTCGGCGTTACGTGTACGTAGTTCTTTTACGGTGTCAACACCAGCCTCTTCCAGAAGTTCTGAAAATTGGGGACCTATTCCGTTAATGCGAAACAAATCGGCATGATTGGTCCATTTCAGAATGAGCTTCTCATCAATTCCGGTTTCATTTGCCAATGCAACACGACCTTTTTTGCCCGCGCATTTCTCGAGTAAATTAGCAACACTGTTTATTCCGGCTACTTTTAATTTCTCTCCGTAAACAGGACCTATACCTTCAATTTCATCAATTTTGTAATCCATAACAATTGTTTTTATATATGATTAATAGGCTTAAATAATTTATTATTAATCCCAAATATACTGAAAACTTTGAGATTAAACCAACGATTATTAAACTTTTCAAGTGTAATATGTGGAAAAAATCCCTGTTTGTTTCTTTTCTGGTAAAATTGAACGATCGCTTTCTATGAATGTTATTGACTTTTAAAGTAGGTACAAAACTTTTATGTTACACGGTACAAACGGTGATCATATCGTCAGACGACATACAACGAGCTGATCGACTGATTATTGCACACCCTCATGATGGAGTCGGCAAACATATCGGCAACAGAGAGAATCTTCACCTTGTCCGATTTCATTGGATAGGGAATACTATCTGTGAAAATGAGTTCCTTAAGGTGGGAATGATCCACTCTTGCTGATGCCGGATCAGACATGACAGCATGGCTGGCGATGGCACGCACAGAATTGGCTCCGTGCTCCATGATCAGATCTGCCGCTTTGGTGATGGTTCCGGCGGTGTCAACGATATCATCGATAAGCAATACATCCATTCCACGCACATCTCCGATAATCTGCATATCCGATATTTCGTTCGCTTTCTTCCGGAGTTTATAACAGATAACCATGGGACAACCCAGAAATTTGGAATAAGCACTGGCCCGTTTTGTTCCTCCCACGTCAGGAGTGGCGATAACCATATTTTTTGATTCCAGTTGTTTTAGGTATTCCACGAACACGCCGGAGGCATAGAGGTGATCGACAGGAACATTGAAAAATCCCTGAATCTGGTCTGCATGCAAATCCATTGTGATCAAACGGTTGATGCCGGCAGCAGCCAGCATATCAGCAATCAGTTTCGCTCCGATGCTTACGCGGGGTTTATCTTTTCTGTCCTGTCTGGCCCAACCGAAATAGGGGATGACAGCAACGATGGACTTGGCTGATGCTCTCTTTGCTGCATCAATCATCAGCAATAACTCCATCAGATTGTCTGAGTTGGGGAAAGTGGATTGGATAAGAAATACCTGCTTGCCGCGAATGGATTCTTCGTAAGAAACGGCAAACTCGCCATCGGCGAAATGTTCAATGATCATGTTACCCAATGGGCAACTCAAACTGTTACATACCTTTTCGGCAAAATAACGCGATTTTGTTCCCGAAAAGATTTTAAATGGTCTCTCCTGCATGCTTTTAAATTTTGAAAAACTAATGAAATAGTTCTTTACGTGACTAATCTCCCAGTATAGGTGTGAAAGTTTCAACAAAAGTACAAAAACTAACTTCAAAAAGGTCTATTTTATAAAAAAGAAATTTTATATATCTCACCTGAGTGAGGATCAAGTTTGATCCTGAATGGGTAATCGTAAGTGAAGAGTAACTCATCCTCTTCTTTTTTCAGCAGTGGTGTTAATTTACCTTCTCCTGTATCTTCAATATTCAGGAAAGAAAAGGCATGGGGCGGGATATGAACGGTACACTCATTCATCTCATGATCAAAATTGGCCACAACCAGCAATAATTCATCCTCATGGCTTCTCAAAAAGGCAAAAAGACGGGTGGAATCGAATTCACTGTTTTCGTAGTTTGCCGGCATAAGGTCGTAAAACTTTCCACTGGAAACAGACGCTTCCTCTTTACAAACCCTGATGAGGCGGTTGTAGAAGCACCGCAGCTCTTTCTCTTTTTTTGTCAGTCGTTTATTGTTCCATTTGCCATGGTTGTTCCATCGGTGTAGTGTATCTGCCGACCAGTAATCATAGATGGTCGTACGTCCGTTCTTTCCACTGAACCCCTCCTCGTCCATACCATTTTCTCCAAGCTCCTGTCCCGCGTAGATCATGACAGGATTGGTATTGATGCTTGATGTCACGATCATTGCCGCCTTTCCCTTGTCTCCATCTTTGAGAAAATAATCAGAAGCAATTCGCTGTTCATCATGATTTTCCATGAAGTTGAGCATTCTATGCTGAATATCTCCGACATTATTCAGTGTAAAAGTAATATCCGAAGAAGGCCTGTAGCCACAAGCTACATCACGCAGTACATCATAGAGTCCCACCTTGTCGTAGAGATAATCAAATATGTTGTTGCTCAAAAAATCACGATATGCCGAAGGATTGTATATCTCGGCAAGGAAGACCATCTCAGGAAACCTGATTTTTATCCTTGGAATTACCCATTGCCAGAACTTCAATGGAACCATTTCAGCCATATCACAGCGAAAACCGTCTATCTCCTTTTCTGCCCAGAAGAGGAGTATCTCTTTCATTTTTATCCATGTGTCAGGTATGGGAGTGAAATATGACCTGTTGCCATCCATGTAATCCACTCCATAATTGAGCTTGACTGTTTCATACCAGTCAAACTGGGTGGGAGCACTGGTGAAACAGTCGTTACCAGTGACTCTGGCTGGATACTCATGGTAAGCAGCATTGATCATTTTATCAGGGGAGAGTTGTAGTTCCAGAGGTTGCCCCGGGATGTAATAGAAGTTGTTTTGTGGTGAGAAGGCTATCGAGGAATCATCCCTCGCTCCAAAATCTTCTGTTCCCTCAGGCTTGTTTACCGTTTGATAATTACGTGCCACATGATTGGGAACATTGTCAATGATCACCTTTAGCCCTGCATCGTGCGTGCGTTTGATCAACCCTTCGAACTCTAACATTCTGTTGGGTATATCCATTGCCAAATCAGGATCTACATCGTAAAAATCCCTTACAGCATACGGTGATCCGGCCCTCCCTTTGACAATTTCCGGGAATTCTTTCGGTATACCGTAAGCAGTATAATCGGTCGTAGAGGCATGAGCAAGTACACCTATATACCATATATGGGTATAACCACTCTCTTTTAGTTTTGTCAACAGATCATCTGTGATATCGTTGAACTTCCCGCATCCGTTTTCCTCAATAGTCCCGTTGCATATGTTCCTGGAAACGCTGTTGCCAAAAATCCTGGGTAGTAATTGATAGATAAATAATTTATTGTCAAGCATAAGGTTTATTTATGTTTTTATTTAATAATCTGTAAGCCTGAGAGAACCATCTTTTATTAATATATGGTTTACCAGAGAGTGGCCGGTTTTGCCTTTATTTTGAATCAGTCCCCGGGCTTATCCGCCGGAGTCTGGCACTTACCTTTTCTGTCAACTCGTAATGCCTGTGACATTTTCTTACGATCTGCAGAGATTCTTTTTCACTCATCACCATGGCTGCATAATGATATCCGGCCTCCATGATGCTTTCCTGGTTATGCATATTGAACATTGAATATTTTTCAATCCCTTTCGTTTCAATGAGTATATCACAGTATGTTTTATCGAAAAGTGTGTTGGCGTTAGACATCAGGTTAAACGTTCTTTCCAGCATCGTACGGATATTGTTTTTCTCCGCAGGAGGGATAACCAGTGAAACATTTACGCCAATCACATTTTTGCATTTTTTCCTGATGACGGAAACTGGGAAATTCTTCAGTATACCCCCGTCTACATAAGTTACACCATGGATCACCTGAGGATAAAATATGATGGGTATGGAACAGGATGCCACCACCGCATCTACCAAATCATCACCATCGGAGAAAGTCACGGAACAGGCTCTCTCCCAATCGGTTGCCACAGCATAAAAAGGGACTTGCAAATCCTCGAACCGCTTGGCTCTCAGGTTCTTTTTCAGGAAACTGTGTAATCCCGTACTTTTCAAGAAACCGGATTTTGGTATGGTTAACTCCACAAACTCTCTGAATTCCCTCTTCCTGAAAAGATCAGCAATTTCATCGGGGTGGTATCCATCTGCATAAAAAACACCGGCAAGCGCACCTGCACTAGTACCGGCAATCACATCGGGTTTCAAGCCATATTTCTCCAGTACTTTCAATGCACCCAGATGAGCGAAACCTTTGGCTCCTCCACCACTTAATGCATAACCAAGGAAATAATCGTAACCCTTCCCGAAAATTGCCATCTTCAAACCTCCCTATAGATTATTATACAGACAAATATGGCACTTTTTTTCTATTAACCGGCAACCCATTCTGCTATTGTTGATAAATTATTATCAATTTTGTTAATATTTGGATATGATGTAACTTACAGTGTAAAAAATAATCCAAAACATTTTCCCCTATGAAAAGAAGAGAGATTCCATGAACGGTAAAAGGTTCAGATCAGATGAACCATTGCTGAATGTAGCTGCCGGAAGCAGCATGAAGCACCAGTAGATGAATTGAATCAATAAGCTGTCTGCATCCGATCCAGCTCATCCTTCAATTTGCGGATCGTTTTACCGAATAGAGGGTGGATCCTGTCCGGTGCTATTTCGCAGAATGGTGCAAGCACAAAATCGCGGAGGTGAAACAGGGGGTGTGGAATAGTCAGATCAGGTGTGTTTATAATCAGATTATCAACCATAATAAGGTCAATATCGATAATTCTGTCTGTGTAAATACCATATCTGCTTTTTACTCTCCTACCTATCTCTTTTTCAACTTCTTGAGTGGTAGCGAATAGTGTGTATATATCAATATTAGTAACCACTTCGCAGACACAGTTTACAAAGATATTGGCAGATTGAAATCCTACCGGATTGGTAATATGAAGAGCGGAAAGTGAAGTAATTTTCCCAATCCGCTCTTCAATTTTTTCGAATGCATCCTCTATATTTTTCTGCTTATCACCCAGATTTGATCCAAGTGCTAAAAAGACAGAGTGTTCGTTGTTTTTCATCATTCCTCCGGTATCACCTTCAATATGCATCAATCAATAATCAACATGGCATCACCATATGCCCCGAATTTGTACTTCTCCTTTATCGCCACTTCGTAAGCTTCCATTATCCTCTCATATCCTCCAAAGGCACATGCCATCATCAGCAAGGTGGAATAGGGAAGATGAAAATTGGTGATAAGACTATTGGTGAGTGTAAATTCATAGGGAGGAAAGATGAATTTATTGGTCCACCCCTCTTTGGGTTTCAAATGGCCGTCGGTGCTCACCGTGGTTTCCACAGCACGCAGCACAGATGTTCCTACGGCACAGATATTGCGTCCCTCATCTTTTGCCCTGTTCACATATTCGCACAATCCCCCGGTGATGACCATCTGTTCCGACTCCATCTTATGTTTCGTCAGATCCTCCACATCAATCATCCGATAAGCGCCCAATCCGTTATGAAGGGTGATGAATCCAAACTTAACGTCACGGATCTCCATCCTTTTCATCAACTCACGGCTGAAATGCAGTCCCGCTGCGGGAGCAACGACAGCACCTTCATTTTGAGCGAAAATGTTCTGATATCTCTCCACATCTTCTGGTTCTGCATCCCGTTCAAGATATTCAGGTATTGGTGTCTCTCCAATCGAGAACAACATACGCTTGAATTCATCGTAGGGACCGTCATAGAGAAACCTGAGTGTACGTCCACGTGACGTGGTATTATCGATGACCTCAGCAACCAGCTCCTCATTTTCACCGAAATAAAGTTTGTTCCCGATACGTATTTTGCGTGCAGGGTTCACCAGGACATCCCATAAATGCTGATCGGGGTTAAGCTCTCTCAACAAGAACACCTCGATCTTGGCACCTGTTTTCTCCTTGTTTCCGAACAACCTGGCGGGAAAGACCTTCGTGTCGTTAAAGATGAAAAAATCATCTTTCTTAAAATATTCAAGTACATCCTTGAACACCTTGTGTTCCAATAATCCGGTTTTTCTGTGTACAACAAGAAGCCGGGCTTCATCACGATTCACAGCGGGGTGTTTCGCGACAAGCTCTTCCGGCAAATTAAATTTGAATTGCGAAAGTTTCATACGTTAATAACCTATATCTATTACATTTGTTTTCAAGACTCATAATTGATCCCCTGAACTTATGTGCTCATCAAAAAAACGGTCTATATCCTCCATCTTCAGACACTTTTCCAGTGTGGTCTCTCCTACCCTCGTACGTGTCAACCCGGTAAGGTGTGCACCCGAGTGTAACGCTTCACCAATATCTCTTGCCAACGCTCTGATGTATGTACCTTTACTGCATACCACGCGGATGGTAATGTAAGGAAGCTCAGAAGAAATCAATTCGATACTATCTATAACCAATAATTTGGGTTTTAGTTCAATAACTTCATTCTTTCGGGCAAACTCATACGCTCTTTTACCATCCACCTTGACTGCAGAGTATACCGGAGGTATTTGTTCTATGCTTCCTGTGAAGGTTCTAAGCGTCTCCTCCACCATTTCTCTTGTGATGTGTGCTGTGGAATACTCCGCATCAACCTCCGTCTCCAGATCGAAGGATGGTGTGGTTGCTCCGAGACGAACCTGTGCGACATACTCTTTTGTATGTGCCTGCAACTCCTCAATACGTTTCGTTTTTTTTCCGGTACAGATCGTCATGACACCCGTAGCCAGCGGATCGAGTGTGCCGGCATGTCCTACTTTCAGCTTTTTTATATTCAGCTTCCGGCACAACTTGGCACGCACTACACGTACCACCCTGAATGATGTCCAGTGTAGCGGTTTATCGATATAAATAATCTCACCTTCAATAAAATCCATCGTTCCTTTATATGGTTAAACTCACTCCCGACATAATCAGCACGAGCAGGATTCCACCTACGATGATACGATAGACACCAAAAGCCCTGAAGCCGTATTTGGTGATGAAATCGATAAAAAACCGGATCGCAAGAATGGCAACAAAGAATGCAACGATATTACCGATAAGCAGTAGCAACATGTTTTCACTCAACATCTCCACGCTGGCAGGATCTTTCAGTAATTGATACAGCTTGTATCCTGCTGCTGCAGCCATAGTGGGAACAGCAAGAAAAAAGGAGAACTCAGCCGCGTTCTTACGGGTAAGCTTTGTTCCCATACCCCCCACGATGGTAGCCATGGAGCGTGATACACCGGGAATCATCGCGATACACTGAAAAAAACCAATCTTCAGGGCTCGCTGCCAGCTCATCGACTGATCCTGTGACGGTCTGTTGAACCATTGATCCACAAAGAGCATGAAGATACCTCCTGCCACCAGCATCACCGCTACCACCGTCACGCTCTCAAGCATGGCATCGATATGGTCACCCAGCGCCAGGCCGATAATCCCTGCAGGAAGCACAGCGATAAACAGCTTCCAGTAGAAATCATATTTTTTCAGGAATCGCAGGAGAAAGGTACATCCCTTCTTTCCGGAGGACATACCGATAACAGCTTCTTTATCGAAAATGGTGATGGGGTTCAAACGAAAAAAACGTTTCCAGTAAAGAAACACAACAGACATGATCGCACCAAACTGAATGATGACGGTGAAAGCTTTTACAAATGCGGTACTCTCTATTCCCAGGAGCGCCTGTGCGATTATCATATGTCCGGTGGAGGAAACGGGGAGGAACTCTGTCAGTCCCTCAACAATAGCAATAATGATTGCCTCTAATATAGTCATGAAGATGATTTTTGGAGTGGCTGGCACTCCCTATTATTTTACTTTTCTGCTTTTTTATCTCTGGAAGGGTACAAAACACCTACGATCATCAGTGTAAATCCGGCCACAGTGACAACAGGTGCGACTTTGATCCGCCTGGCACTGAAGATATCCGGTTCAAATCCGTTCTCAAGCGTAGTGGATGGTCCTGTCATCAGTAGAAAACCTGCAATAATAAGCAGAATCGCGATACCACAAATAATTAAATTTGTCTTGCTTAGAGCGATATTTTTTTGTGTCATTTATTCTGAGATTTATTATATGTAATAGAGTTGATCTGATCTCATTTTCACATACCTGTTCACTGCAAATGCGGTGGCAACGGTAGAGATGATCACACCGAGAAGTACCACGGCAGAGAAGATAATAACCAGGTCGGTCACAGTGACTATAGGACCGATTGAAACATACTCTTTGCTGAAATAGGTGATCAGCAAAAGTATGATCCCGTCAGCAATCACGCCTGCTATGATACCTGTAATGATATTGTTTATCACGAACGGTCTCCTGATAAAACTGCCTGTGGCACCTACCAGCTTCATCGTGTGAATAATAAACCTTTTCGAGTAGACGCTCAAACGTATGGTGTTACGGATCAGCGTGAACGAAATGAACAGAAGTACAGCTGCGAGAATGAGCAGGACAGTCATCACTTTTGAAAGATTATTGTTGATCAGATCAATCGCCTCCTGTTGAAAGAGCAGATCCGTCACATTATTATCCTGCCTGATTACCTTGTTAATCACGGCAATACTATCATTGTTCGCATATTCTGAATGAAGAAAGATCTCTATGCAGTCCAGCGCCGGATTATAACCCAGCAGCTCTTCGGGATCATCGCCCAGCTCTTTGATCAATTGCTCTTTCGCCTCCTGCTTACTGATAAACCGCGATGATTTCACAAAAGGCTCTGCATCCAGGTTTTTACGGATTGCACTTATCTGAGCATCTGTCACTTCAGCGGAAAGCATCACGTTGAAACTCATATTCTCTTTCACATACTTCGATAAGCCATTCCCCATGAAAAGAATCAGCAGGGTCAAACCCAACAACACCAGTACCAGCGAAATACTGATAGTAGAGGTTATTTTAGCATTTAAGAATCGGGCAGTGGATACTTTTTTCTTGTTGGACATACCGGTTTAGGATAAACGAAAAAGAGAAAGTTGTATAACGAACTTATTCCAAAATTAGTTGCAAAGTAATAAAAATTATCTCAGAAAACGAGGCAGAAAGAGAAATATTAAAGAAAAAAATGTTAATATCCCTCATAGCGGTTAATTATCCCACCCACAGGGGAAGGTGGATCCTATCCAACCAGTCTGATTCCATCTCTCAATACCTTTTTGAATAAGCGGATTATCCTTCTCTAATGAATCGTACTATATTTTTTTTCATACCGGATAAAAGATGTTCACTTTTATTGCCGTGATCAGCCTGTTTAGTCAATCTTTAATAGCTTCATATTCATCTCTTTCGCCTTTTCCAGCATGAAGAAATAGGCAGCATCGTGCTCATTGGGGATTACACCATCAAGGATCGCCTCTTTGATGGCTGCTTTGAGCAACCCCACCTCGCGTCCCTGTGACAGGCCGAACACCTGCATGATCTCGTTGCCGTCCACGGGTGGCTGAAAATTGCGTACACGATCCTTCTCCTCAATCTCCTGCAGTTTTCTTCGCACTATCCTGAAGTTATTCATAAACCGTTTCACCTTCTCCTGATTTTTCGATGTTATATCCGCTTCGCAGAGCGTCATCAAATCATCAATATCATTCCCGGAATCATACAACAGGCGACGTACGGCTGAATCGGTGACCTCATCCTCCACCAATTGCATGGGGCGCATATGGAGCGAAACCATCTTCTGCACAAATTTCATCTTCTCGTTCTGCGGTAGCTTCATCCTGCGGAAGATCCGGGGGATCATTTTTTCACCCACGAAGTTATGGTTATGAAACGTCCATCCCAGCCTGGGATCCCATCGTTTGGTGACAGGCTTGGCGATATCATGGAGAATCGCCGCCCAGCGCAACCATAGATCGTCTGTTTGCTTCGCGATATTATCCACCACGATTAGTGTATGATAAAAATTATCCTTATGCCCCACTCCATCTTTCGTTTCAGCACCTTTTAACGCGGTGAACTCAGGAAAGATGATATCAAGTAGTCCTGTTTTCTCAAGCAGGATGAATCCTACCGAGGGCTTGGGTGACAGGATAATCTTATTGAGCTCATCAGCCACACGCTCCATCGATACAATGTTGATACGTTCCCGGTTGCGTTTGATCGCATCGAAGGTATCAGGAAAGATATCAAATCCCAACTGTGAAGCAAAACGAACGGCACGCATCATACGTAAAGGGTCATCACTGAAGGTGATGTCCGGATCGAGAGGAGTGCGGATAATCAGATCTTCCAGGTCCTGTATACCATTGAAAGGGTCGAGCAGTTCACCGAAGCGTTCTTTGTTCAGGCAGAAAGCCATGGCGTTGATGGTAAAATCACGCCGTCTCTGGTCATCCTCCATGCTGCCGTCTTCTACAATGGGCTTTCGGGAGTCGTTGCGGTATGACTCTTTACGGGCTCCCACAAACTCAATCTCATAATCCTTGTGTTTGATCTGTGCTGTGCCAAAGTTTTTAAACACAGTCAATGAGGTGTTTTTCCCAAGTTTGTCGGCAACTGACTCTGCCAGTTCTATTCCCTTGCCGATAGCAACAACATCAATATCATTTGAGGGGCGATATAGAAAAAAATCACGTACGTATCCGCCTATCAGGTAACACTCCAGCTTCATTTCATCGGCAGCATCAGAGATAAGTCTGAAGATATGTCTGTCTAAATATGCCTTTATCTCTTCCTGAGATATATCCATAATCAATCTGTCATTTTCAAGTGGTGGCTGTTTGTGAAAGATGAAATGTCTTTTCACTACGGCCCTGTTTTTTCTGTTAGGAATTGCAAAATTACAATAAATGTACTTTAAAACAGCCTGCTATGAGGAATATATTTCTAACTTTGCACAGTTATAAGTTGATTATAAGGTTATTTACATAAGATAAATTTCTTTTCGTGGTACGTTTTTCAGCTCAGATAATTATATTACTGTTTGCTTCACTTTTTACTCTCGGATGCTCCGGGAAAGAAAGAGGGGCAAAACAGTATCTTTCCGAAGCAGAAGCAGCATACAGGGATGGTAATTACTCGTTGTCTAAACTAAAGATAGACAGCATAAAAGTGCTCTTCCCCAAATCTTTTGATGAGATTAATGCCGGTTTTTCGTTAATGCAGGATGTACGTATGGCAGAGAACAAAAGGAATATTCTCTTTTGTGATTCCATGCTTCGAGAGAATTATACCCAACTCAGTGAAATGCTTACAAAGTTCGAATATGTAAGAGACAACAGGTACCAGGAGTTTGGTGAGTACTATCCGAAAGCGTATCCTCATCAGTCCTCATTAGACCGTATCGGGTTACGTTCAGGTGTGCGGGAAAAGGGAACCCTGTTCATCGAGAGTATTCTCTCCGGAAGCACTGTCAGACACAATAAGATTAAAGTCTCTTCCGGTGATGGGAACTTTGCTGAAACAGTTGCTATCACATCTGATGGACTGAATTATCGCTTTAACACGATTGACAAATCATACGAGATTGTCCGTTACAGCGGAAGCGATGAGAACGGTGTGGCACAGTTTATCCACACCTTCCAGGATGAACCTGTCACTCTCCACTTTATCGGCAGACGCACGGTATCTGTCCCTCTGACTAATGCGGCAAAAAAGGGGATCGCACACTCTTATGAACTCTCAGCACTCCTTTTGAACATTGAACAATTGAAATTCGAAAAAGAGAGAAGTGAGACGCTTATTCGTTATCTTGAAAGCAGGAAGAATAATAATGCGATTCCTGAAGTGTGATTGAGTGAGCCCCTCAACGACAACCGTTGTGTAAACGGTTTTTATAAAGATCAGATTACAGGCTATTAAGCCTTAATGTTCTATAACGATCTGTCAGGAGCAATCAAATTGCTGTTGAATTATCAATTTCAGAGAGAGATTAAATATTTGAGTTTACTTGGGATTTAAAAATAAATCTCTACCTTTGCCATCAGAAATATTGGTGTTATCTGTTTCATAGTTGCTTCGAAACAGTAATGAAAAGGGAATCAGGTGTAAATCCTGAACAGACCCGCTGCTGTAAGCTCCGCTTACGTGCTGAACAATCACCTTTGCCACTATTCCGTCAGATCGGGATGGGAAGGCGTTCAGACACGGGAGTAAGTCAGAAGACCTGCCAATGCATCATATATGTTACATAGCTTTCGGGGAATGAAGCTTGAAAACGACACGCGACAATTTATTGATTATTTACGTGTTTCCTTTTCATTTAGCTTTGCCGGAATATAAATTCGGTATGGATGAGGGTATTCAAACAAAAAGTATTCCTGCTTATTTTTGTGGTGCTGACCGTAGGAAACGGAGTTACTGGGCAAACGGTGGCCGACAGTCTTGAACTGCCGGAGGTGGTGATCAGTGAGCGTTTCAGAGACCGTGAAATGCGTTCCACAGCACCCCGGCATATCCTTATTGACGAACAGATCGGCCAGCTCAACGCATTGCAACTCTCCGATGCGGTGAAGCATTTCCCAGGTGTCACTATCCGCGATTATGGCGGTATAGGGGGACTGAAAACGATCTCGGTGCGGAGCCTGGGGGCACATCACACGGCGGTGAGCTACAACGGTATTGTCCTCTCCGACCAGCAGACGGGACAGATCGACATCGGCCGTTTCTCACTCGACAACGTGGAGCGGCTCACGCTCCACAACGGACAGGATGATCGTATCTTCCGTCCTGCGCGTACCTTCGCCGCTACCTCGGCACTGGAGATCACCACCGCTGCTCCCCGATTTGCCGACAACAAAAGGGTGAACGGAAAAGCAACCCTTCGGGGTGGTTCCTTCGGACTGTTCAATCCCTCCCTACTGATCAACAGCCGTCTCTCAGAAAAGGTAAGTGCCTCCATCAACGGTGAGTGGATGAGCTCGCGCGGCGATTACCCCTACCTGCTACGTTACGGTTCCTCAGCCGGCGACAGCACCTCCTGGGAGCGTCGAATCAATGGCGATGTGGAGAACATGCGCCTGGAGTCATCGCTGCATGCGAAATTCTCAGCCAGCAGCCGGGGCGGTCTTCGTCTCTATTATTACAGCTCGGAACGGGGCTTACCGGGTGCCACCATCTACCACAACACCCTCCATGATGCCGGTCAGCGTTTGTGGGACCGGAGCTTCTTCCTGCAGGGCCATTTTGAACATGCCCTCTCTTGCAAGTGGGAGCTACAAGCCAATGGCAAGTTTCAGCAGGGTTACCTACGCTATCTCGATCCCACCTACCTGGGTGCATCGGGAAAAGTTGAGGATATCTTCACGCAATTTGAGCGTTACGGCTCTCTGTCGGCACTCTACCGTGCTTTTCCCAACCTCTCCTTCTCAGCCTCAAGTGACCTGATATCGGCCACCATGCATGGCAACCGTCAGGGGTTCACCACCCCCACCCGCCTCACCACCCACGCGGTGATCGCCGCCAAATGGGTCAGTGAACGGTTGCTGGCCACCGCCAGCCTACTCCGTACGCAGACCTTCGAGTCGACGGAGAACGGGGTGGCCGCCACCAACTGCAACCGCCTCTCACCCTACCTGAGTGCATCCTTCAAGCCCCTCTACGCTCATGAACTGCGTCTGCGGGCCTTCTATAAGAAGAGCTTCCGGCTGCCCACCTTCAACGACCTCTACTACCCGCAGGTGGGGGTGCGCAACTTGCTGCCGGAAGATGCGGAGCAGTTCAACATCGGACTCACCTTCGGCACTACCAATGGTGCGCTTTTGCAGCAGTTTACATTCATGGCCGACGCCTATCACAACCGGGTGGATAACAAGATCGTAGCCTACCCTACCGGCAACCTGCACCAGTGGGCCATGATCAATGTGGGTAAGGTGATCATCAACGGTGCCGACCTCTCAATGGAGAGTGTTACGGCGCTGACAGACAGAATGATGATTCGTGCCGGCGTCAGCTACACCTGGCAGATAGCATCCGACCGCACCGATCCGCAGCAGGTGAACTACGGCCACCAGCTGCCCTACACACCCCGTCACTCGGGGTCTGCCCGTGCGGCACTAGAGTTAAAACAGCTGCAGCTATCCTACACCCTTATCTGGTCGGGTGAGCGTTACAGCAACGGTTACAACGATGCGGCCTATCGCATGCAGGGGTATGCCGATCACAGCATCTCGCTCCAGAGATCGTTTTCCACTCCTCTGGGGAGGCTCCTGCTGGCGGGTGAGGCACTCAATCTCACCGGCAGGAACTATGAGATCGTGCGCAACTACCCCATGCCGGGTCGTTCTTACAGGTTGACATTATCCATTCACTTTTAAATTTTTTAATGCAATGAACAAAAATCGACTTTTTCACTACATCATTCTTTTTGCAGCGCTGTTGCTATGGGGCTGTTCCGATACCGACAATCCCGGCGGAGAGTTCCCCGATAATAGTAAAGCGCTGCTGATCCTGAACGAGGGAAGCAGGGAAGGGAACAATGCCACCCTGGCGCGTTACGACCTGCAGGAGGAAACGATCATCAAAGATTATTTCAATCTTGTGAACAAAGATGGACTGGGTGATGTAGCAAATGATATGCTGCAATATGGCTCGAAGATCTATATCGCGGTCAGTATATCAGGAACCCTCGAGGTGCTGGAAGCTGCCACCGGCAGATCGCTCCGACGTATAGAGATGAAGAGAGTCGGGGGACAGAGCAAAGAGCCGCGCCGTCTTGCAGCCCATGGCGGAAAGGTCTATGTCACATCCTTCGACGACACGGTCACCCGCATCGATACCCTCACGCTGGCCTTCGACGGATCGGTAACGGTGGGGATGGACCCGGAGGGGATCGCCATCAAAAACAACAAGATCTACGTGACCAACTCGGGAGGGTTGAACTGGGCCAACGGGTATGACAACAGCCTCTCGGTGATCGACCTCACCAGCTTCACCGAGGAGAAAAAGATAGTGGTGGGCACCAATCCCGGCTCGTTGTATGCCGACAGCCAGGGAGACATCTACCTTTCGGTGACCGGCAACTATGCCGATGAGCCGGGTGCCTTCAAGATGATACGCTCCGGCAGCAGCACGGTGGAGACCATCGCCGGCATCGCATCCCCACAGAAATTTGTGATCAGCAACAACATGGCCTATATCATCTGTGGTGCGTGGGAGGAACCCAACAGGGTGGTTGTCTACGACTGTCTTAAAGAGGAGATCGTGAGCGACAGTTTTATCAGCGACGGTACCGAGATCCCGATCATGAACAATGTCTCGGTCGATCCCGTCACCGGTGATCTCTTTGTCGCTTCCACCGATTACATTCATCCCGGTGATGTTTATTGGTTCGACAAGACGGGAACGCTGAAAAAAAGGCTTATCGCTTTGGGCATCAACCCCTCGGTGGTGTTGATCCAAAACTAAAAAAAAGCTGCATGACAGGTTCCTGTCAGCAGCCTTCTCTCTACTTTATTATTATTTTGAACAGAAAGGCATTCCAAGTGATTGGCGTGCCTTTTGCATTTTTAAAACAGGCCGGACTATCGGCTGTGTGTGCCGGGATCATACTCCACTGCTCCCTTGTCACTGCCGCCGGTGAAGGGATCAAATCCCTCTTTCCTTCGCAGGTAGAAGATCTCGTTCTCATCCTTAGAGTCACGGACAATCTCCATCAGCTCAAAACCCTCTTTGCTTAACATGTTCAGCACTGCGATCATCCCGTTGAAGGAGACCACCCTGCGGCGGTCGTCACTGATCTGCGGTGTACGTCCACCCTGTCCCCAATCTACTCTCACCGTGATTTTTGAACTCAATAGCGGGCCCGAATCAGACCATATACGAATATATTCAGCATCGAGCGCACCTATAGGTGTTTCATTTACGTACTGCGCATTGGCAAAAGAGTAGCTTCCAATGACGAAAAGCACCAAAAGTAAAATTTTTGTTTTCATTGTTCCGGTTTTTAGTTATCAATTAGTTGTAAGCTTTAAGCGGTGAGCGGTAAGTTAAAACCGAAACCGCTGCCTTTGCAAAGCTTCTGCCACCAGAGGTGACAGCTTTAATCCAGTTTCAACACCGCGAGGAATGCTTTCTGCGGTACCTCCACGTTGCCCACCTGTTTCATCCGTTTCTTCCCCTCTTTTTGCTTCTCGAGCAGCTTACGTTTACGGGAGATATCACCGCCGTAGCACTTGGCCGTCACATCTTTTCGTACCGCCTTCACCGTTTCACGGGCGATGATCTTCGCTCCGATAGCAGCCTGAATAGCGATATCGAACTGCTGGCGGGGTATCAGTTCCTTCAGCTTCTCACACATGCGGCGACCGAAGCTCTGAGCATTGTCGGTGTGTGTGAGGGTGGAGAGTGCATCCACCGGCTCACCGTTCAGCAGGATATCCATCTTCACCAGCCTGGAAGGACGGTAATCATGCATATGGTAATCGAACGAGGCGTACCCTTTCGAGATACTTTTCAGCTTGTCGTAGAAATCAATCACGATCTCACCGAGCGGTAGATCATAATATATCTCAACACGGTCGCCGGAGATGTATTCCTGTTTGATCAACACACCCCTCTTCCCAAGACAGAGCGTCATGATGGAGCCGATATAGGCAGTGTTGGTGATTACAGAGGCCCGGATAAAAGGCTCTTCGATGCGGTCGATAAGTGTAGGATCTGGCAAGCCGCTGGGGTTGTGCACCTCCTTCATTACGTTCTTCTTGTCATAGACACGGTATGAAACGTTCGGGACGGTGGTGATCACATCCATGTTAAACTCCCGTTCGAGTCGTTCCTGGATGATCTCCATATGGAGCAGTCCCAGGAAACCGCACCGGAAACCAAATCCCAACGCCACGGATGATTCAGGTGTGAAGGTGAGGGACGCATCGTTCAACTGTAGTTTCTCGAGCGAAGCACGCAGGTTCTCAAAATCTTCACTATCAATGGGATAAACACCGGCGAATACCATCGGCTTCACTTCTTCGAACCCGGCTATTCCCTCTGTTGCGGGACGCTTCACATGCGTGATGGTATCTCCTACCTTCACCTCTTTCGATGTCTTGATACCGGATATGATATAGCCCACATCACCACACCGCACCTCATCTCGTGACGACATGGTCAGCCGTAGTATACCCACCTCATCGGCATTATACTCTTTACCGGTAGCAATGAATTTCACAAGCTCACCCTTTCTGATGGTTCCGTTCACAATCTTGTAATAGGCGATGATACCCCTGAACGGGTTAAAGACCGAGTCGAAGATCAATGCCTGCAACGGTGCATCAGGATCACCCGGAGGTGACGGTACACGTTCGATGATGGCACGCAAGATCGCTTCAATACCTATACCTGTCTTGCCGCTTGCACGGATGATCTCTTCCCGCGGTGATCCCAGCAGCTCTACGATCTGGTCCTCCACCTCGTCGGGCATGGCACTCTCCAGATCCACCTTGTTGAGGATAGGTATGATCTCCAGATCGTGCTCAATAGCCATGTAGACGTTCGAGATGGTCTGTGCCTGTATGCCCTGTGCTGCGTCAACCACCAACAGAGCGCCTTCGCAGGCAGCAATGGACCGTGACACCTCATAGGAGAAATCGACATGTCCCGGGGTATCAATCAGGTTGAGCGTATATTTTTCTCCTTCAAATTCATAGTCCATCTGAATGGCATGGCTCTTAATGGTGATACCGCGTTCCCGTTCCAGGTCCATGTTGTCGAGGACCTGCGCCTGCAGGTCCTTCCCTTCAACAGTCTTGGTGAACTCCAGCAAGCGATCTGCCAACGTGCTTTTGCCGTGGTCAATGTGTGCAATAATACAGAAATTGCGTATATTCTTCATTTATTAACTCTCAATCTTTTTCTCAAATGACATCCTATTGTCAATCGTTATTAAAACTCCGCATTCTTAGGGCTACGAGGGAAAGGAATCACATCACGTATATTGGTCATCCCCGTTATAAATAGCATCAACCGTTCAAAACCGAGACCGAAACCGGCATGTGGTGCCGTACCGAACTTACGTGTCTCCAGATACCACCAGATGGGATCGATATGCATACCTGTCTCCTCGACGCGTTTCATCAGCTTATCGTAATCCGATTCACGCTCCGAGCCGCCAATGATCTCACCAATCTTAGGAAAAAGCACATCCATGGCACGTACGGTCAGCCCGTCATCGTTCTGTTTCATGTAGAACGATTTGATCTCTTTCGGATAGTCAGTCAATATCACTGGTCGCTTGAAATGCTTTTCCACCAGATAACGTTCGTGTTCCGACTGGAGGTCTGCCCCCCAGTAGACCGGGAATTCGAACTTCACACCCGACTCTTCCAATATCTTCACCCCTTCGGTGTAGGTTAAACGGACAAAATCGTTCTCCACCACAAAATTCAGCCGCTCTATCAGCTCGTTGTCATACATCTTTGCCAAAAATTGAATATCTTCCATACAGTGATCCAATGCATATCGGATCAGATATTTCAGAAAATCTTCAGCCAGGTCCATATTGTCCGTATTGTCATAGAAAGCCACCTCGGGCTCAATCATCCAGAACTCAGCCAGATGCCGTGGGGTGTTGGAGTTTTCAGCACGGAACGTGGGACCGAAAGTGTAGATAGCACCTAGTGCCATGGCTCCCAGTTCACCTTCAAGCTGGCCTGAAACGGTAAGGTTAGTCTGCCGTCCGAAGAAATCCTGAGAGAAATCCACCTTTCCTTCTTTGTCACGGGGCGGGTTGCTGATATCTAATGTAGATACATCAAACATAGAGCCGGCACCTTCTGCATCGGAAGCTGTGATGATAGGCGTATGAAAATAGTAAAAACCCCTGTCGTTATAAAATTTATGAATCGCATACGACATGTGGTGACGCATTCTGAATATTGCGCCAAAAGTGTTGGTACGTGGACGTAGGTGTGCAATCTCACGCAAGAACTCAAGCGAGTGACCTTTTTTCTGCAAAGGATAAGTTGCGGGGTCTGCCGGACCATATATTTCTATTTCTGTAGCCTGTATCTCAACTGATTGTCCCTGCCCCTGCGACGTTACCAGTTTACCGTTCACATTGATACAGGCACCGGTTGTGATAGGCTTAAGAAAATCTTCACCAAAGGTGGCTATGTCAATAACAACCTGGATGTTATTGATAGTTGATCCATCATTAAGGGCGACGAATCCCACATTTTTGTTACCTCTGCGGGTACGTACCCATCCTTTTACGTTTACTTCTTCTCCGAAGTTTATAAGCTGTAAAGCTTCTGAAATTTTTGTTCGTTTTATTACTTTCATAATCCACTCTGTATCTCCCGAAGGAGACTTTGCTCTCTCCATATTTTATGTATCTCTCCCTGCTATCCCGAAGAAATAAAAGTTATTTAAAAAGAAGTTACTTGAATAATTAACTGAAGCCCTGCACTATTCCTCCCGGTGATGCAGGGCTGATTAAACTTAATCAAAGGCTCCCATGCGGAGCATATTCACCTCTTGTTCCGAGAGGTAACGCCATTTTCCGCGGGATAGTTTTTTCTTCGTCAACCCGGCGAAATAGACTCTGTCCAGTTTCATCACCCGGTATCCAAGCTGCTCGAACATGCGGCGAACCACACGGTTTTTACCGGAATGAATCTCTATTCCTACCTGTGTCAGGTCTTCTTCTGTCACATAGCTGATGGCATCGGCATGAATCTCACCATCCTCCAGCTCAATACCGTCAGCGAGAGCCTGCATGTGCTCCATTGCAACCGGCTTATCCAGCCAGACCTGATAGATTTTCCTTTTTTCGTATTTCGGATGTGTTAATTTTGACGCCAGATCACCATCATTGGTCAACAGTAGCACACCTGTAGTTGCTCTGTCGAGACGGCCTACAGGATAGATTCGTTCTGCACAGGCACTTTTCACCAATTCCATCACCGTCTTGCGGTTTTCCGGATCGTCGGTTGTGGTGACAAACCCTTTCGGTTTATTCAGCAGTACATACACTTTACTTTCTAGCTGTACCGGCTGATTGTGAAACATCACCTGATCGGCCCGAGTGATCTTGGTACCCAGTTCTGTGATCACATTACCATTCACCTTTACCACGCCTGCCTCGATGAATTCATCAGCCTCACGACGGGAACAGATCCCTGCGTTGGCGAGATATTTATTCAGACGAATTGGAGCGTTGGGATCAGCATTCTCTTTGTATTTGATCTGCTTGAACGGTTTTTTCTTCTTCAAATTTTTACCCCCTACCGTTGACTGATCCATTCTGTTTTGAGATTGTTCACCCCAACTTCGATTGCCATAATTACCGCCAGCACTTCTCCTTTGAGGAGCATTGCGCTCCCCTACTCTCGGGCGGCGTTTCTTCTGACCCTCTTCAGAATTTCCATAAGTATTTCCCTGTTGTGAATCACCTCTGCTCCTGTTGTAGGACCTGTCTGATGAATTATAGGACCTGTCTGATGAGTTGTAGGGTCTCGCTGATGAGTTGTAGGACCTGTCTGACGGTCTCCCAGTTCTGTCTGATGATCTGCCAGTTCTTTCCGATGGTCTAGTTGGCCTCTCTGAGGAATTGTAGGACCGCTCCGATGAATGATAACCCTCCTGTTGCGTTCTACGTTCTGTGCCTTGATTTCTGTTAGAGGAAACGTGTCTCTCACTGCTCGCGCTGGTAAATTTTCGTTTTGGTCGCGATTCTTCGTTGTTTGTTGTCATGTTGCTTTTACTTTTTGTTTTACTGATGAAACCTCACGGTTTTTTTAATTTCTAAAACACCCACCCATCATCCATGGAAGAAGATGACCGGTTTGGATTTCCCTTACAATATGTTGCGTTCATTCTGATCGTTTTTTCCTCAGTGCCACAGAGAGAGGAAAATTTTATTAAATACCTGTGTAGCTTTGTGGTGTAATTGATCTTAATTCTTCTTTTACCCGGGCATTTACATTCAAAGTCTCAATAAATTCCGAAATACTCTCTTTCGTGATGTGTCTGTTGGTTCGAGTGAGGTCTTTCAATGCCTCATAAGGTTTCGGATATCCTTCTCTTCTCAAAATGGTCTGAATACCTTCGGCAACCACTGCCCAGTTATTCTCCAAATCTCTCTCTATCGCGTCTCTGTTTAATAACAATTTACTCAGTCCTTTTGTTGTACTTTTTATTGCAATTAATCCATGTGCAAGCGGTACACCAATGTTACGGATAACTGTAGAATCTGTGAGATCACGTTGCAGACGTGAAATGGGCAGCTTTGCTGCCAGATGCTCTAGCAATGCGCTGGCAATACCCAGGTTGCCTTCAGCATTCTCAAAATCGATAGGGTTCACCTTGTGTGGCATTGCGGATGACCCAACTTCCCCCTCTTTAATTTTTTGCTTGAAATATTCCATCG
>LSQX01137058.1_pt3 | contig 40300 bp, 29 predicted proteins | sample 654561 | NCBI WGS metagenome assembly LSQX01 (sample SAMN04489861, study PRJNA283612) | anaerobic digester metagenome | isolation source: 4 biogas reactors fed with cattle manure at either 37C or 55C with and... | place: Denmark: Kongens Lyngby | collected 2014 | reverse complement strand
TTCTGGCTCTCCTTCGGCACCGGCGAGCACATCATCTACGGCCCGCAGCAGTTCGCGGAGGCCGACGCGATCCTCCGGCGCGCCGAAGAGGCAACCGCTGATGGCGACTACGCCGACCGTGTGGCCTACCTGCGGCTTGGCTATGAGCACGCGAGGCGCTGCGCGGAGATCAGCGGCCTGCTGGCGGGAGCCGATCAGAGCGCGTCGCCCTTGGCGGTCTATCAGAAGCTGGACGAACTGGCGCAGTTCCGCATCGAACACGAGGATGAGATGTTCGCCAACCTGCAGTTCGCGGCGCTGATCGAGGGCCGAAGCTGGAAGATCCCCGACCGGCCACGCCGCGAGGTGCTGCGGCCGGTGTCAGCGGAAGTGGCGGCACTTGAGGGCACCCCGCGGATACCGATCCGCGGCGGGCAGAACTTCGTGGCGTTGCTGGGCGAGGGTGAGAACTTCCGCGCGACGATCACTACGAGGCAGGTCGGCAACAACCCGGCGCCGATCGGCTGGCACATCATCGCTCCCGATGACACGCAGGTGGATGCGGGGGTGCTGCAGGCGGGTGAATCGGCCGAAATTGACGTCGCAGTGCCCGCGCCGGGGCAGTATCTGCTGATGCTGCAGACCAGCCGAAATCTCGCGATCGTCACGCTGCTCAACGATCACGCGGCGCTCACGGGGACGCGCATTGACATGCTTCCGGCGGCTTCGCCGCTGTGGCTGTGGGTGCCGGAGGATGCCGAGAGCTTCGCGCTGAAGCTCAGCAGCCAGGTGCCTGAGAACGCGCATTGCGCGATCATCGCGCCCGACGGCACGATCATGGCCGAGGCCGAGACGGGAGATGAGAAAGAGGTTGCGATGCAGGTGACGGTGCCTGCGGAGCATCGTGGCGCGGCCTGGCAGGTGGTCATCTCCCGGCCGAGCACCGGTATCTTCGAGGACCACGCGATCGAGATCGTTGAGGGCGTGCCGCCCTACTGGGCGCACGCCGCGGATCGGCTGGTCGTGCCGGAGTAGCGAACGGCCCCTCCCACAACAATATCGCCGGTCATTGTAGGGCGGGGGCTTGTACCCCGCCGAAGAAGTTGGCGATCAGTCTGACTCACCGGAGGTAATCATGCGCACGCTTACTATCGCGATCCTCGCACTCTTCGCCATCGCCGCCGCATCAGCAGACGTGCCGCTGGTCACGGATGGGCAGGCGCGCGCGGTCATCGTCCTGCCCACCGAACCGCTGCCGGTGGTGCGCTACGCGGCAGATGAGCTTGCGTACCATATCGAACGCGCCACCGGTGTGACGCTGCCGGTGGCAAGCGAGGGCGATCTGCCGCAGGCGGAGGCATACGTCTACCTCGGCGCCACTCAGGCCGCCGCAGCGGCGGGCATTGACGTCGCCGAACTCGGCTGGGAGGAGACTGTTCTGCGCAGTGAAGGCAACAGGCTCTTCGTCATCGGGCAGGACGAGGACGGCGATCCGCTTGCGCATGACACCAACGCCGGGACGCTGTGGGGCGTCTACGAGCTGATCGAACGCGAGCTTGGCGTGGTCTGGATGTGGCCGGGCGAGCTTGGCACGCATGTCCCCGCAGTCGATGAGGTAGTCATCGGCGATCTCGACGAGCGCTTAGAGCCGCAACTTCTCTTTCGCCGCACTCGCAGCGGGCTTAGCTATCGCATAGCCGAGCGTGTCACGCAGGGGTTCACTCCCGAGGGCCTCAATGTCTACGAGAACGCGCAGCAGACGTTCCTGCGCCGGCAGCGCCAGGGCCAGAGTCGATCGCTGGAGTGGGGACACGCTTACGGAGACTGGTGGAACAGGTATGGTGAGGAGCATCCTGACTGGTTCGCCACGCCGCCGGAGGGCTTCGATCCGCGCCACGGATGGCGATCGAAACTGTGCGTCTCAAACCCCGAGGTGGCCCAGCAGGTCATCGAGGAGTGGAAAGAAGCCGGTGCTCCAGACAACTGGAACGTCTGCCCCAATGATGGCATCGGTTTCTGCACGTGTGATGAGTGCCGGGCGATGGACAATCCGCCAAACCAGGATCCGGAGAAAGTATGGAGTGCACAGGGCAATCAGACCGCCCGCTACGTGCGCTTCTGGAACACGCTGATTAGCGAGATGCGGAAGACCAATCCCGATGTGACCCTCTCCACCTACGCCTACACCGCCTATCACCGGCCCCCTCAGGAGCTGGAGTTGGAGGAGGGCATCATCATTGGCCTGGTGCCGCCAATCACCTTCCCGATGGATGACGAGGCCTGGGATCAGTTCGAGGCGCTGTGGATGGGCTGGCGGGAGGCCGGGGCGAACCTGTTTCTGCGGCCGAACGCAACGCTCGTCGGGCACACGATGCCTTACAACTACATGGAGCAGATCGGCCGGGTGATGCATTTCGTCTTCGACAACGGCTGCGTCGCGACGGACTTTGATTCGCTCCCCGGGCAGTGGGCCACGATGGGGCCGACAATGTACACCGTGTGTCGCATCCATACCCGTCCGGACCTGACAACCGAGAAGATTCTTGACGAGTACTATTCGGGCTTCGGCCCGGCTTCGGACGAGATCCGGGAGTACTTCGACTTCTGGGAGCAGCGGCTCAATGAAGTGATACTGGGTGATCCGGAGAAGCGAAAGCTGCTTTGGTGGCAGTCGTTCGGCGCGGTAGAGTACCAGATCTACGGGCCGGAGCAGTTCGAGCAGACCGATGAGATCCTTCAGCGAGCCGAGGCCGGAGCGGGGAACGGTGTGTTTGGCGATCGGGTCGACTTCATTCGCCTCGGGTGGGCGCATGCGAAGCTGTGCGTGGAGATCAGCATGGCGCTCACTGGAGCGAATCCGGACGCATCACCACTGCTGGCCCTCGACAGGCTGGAGGAACTCAAGCAGTTCCGGATCGAGCATGAGGACACGATGTTCTCGAACCTCAAGTACGCCTCGCTGATCGAGAGCCGCAGCTGGAAGCTGCCGGATCGACCGATCCAACAGCGGGTTCGCCCGGTCTCCGAGGAGGTCGTGGAGCTTGAGGGAATGCCGCAGATCCCCATCCGCGGCGGCAGCAACTTCGTGGCAGTTCTGGAGGAAGGCGAGCACTTCCGCGCTCACCTGTCGAATGAGCGCCACGGGCACAATCCGGCGGCGGTAAGCTGGCACGTGATTGGCCCGGATGACGAGCACCTTGCGGGCGGGAAGGTGGAAGTGGCTGAGACGATCGACATCGATATTGAAGCTGGGAAGCCAGGCCAATACATGCTCATGATCCAGACCTTCAATAACGTCGGGCACGTAACGATGCTCAACGACCACGCGGCACTGGTCGGGAAGCGAATCGACTTCCTCGGCTCCACTTCGCCGCTTTGGGTATGGGTGCCCGAGGGCTGTGAGGAGTTCACAATGACGCTCGACAGTCAAGTGCCCGAGAACGCGCACTGCACCGTCACCGCACCGGATGGGACCGCCATGGCCGAAGCGGAGACCGGCGAGCAGGAGAAGATCACGATGACCGTGGTGGTGCCTCGGGAGCATCGCGGCGCCGGTTGGCAGATCAACGTGACGCCGCCGGTCGAGGGACATTTCGGGGACTATGGCCTGGAGATCATCGACGGTCTGTCGCCCTACTGGTCCCACGCGGCAGACCGGCTGGTCGTGCCGGAGTAGCGAACGGCCCCTCCCACAACAATATCGCCCGGCCGTCTGTAGGGCGGGGGCTTGTACCCCGCCGAAGAAGTTGGCGATCAGTCTGACTCACCGGAGGTAATCATGCGCACGCTTACTATCGCGATCCTCGCACTCTTCGCCATCGCCGCCGCATCAGCAGACGTGCCGCTGGTCACGGATGGGCAGGCGCGCGCGGTCATCGTCCTGCCCACCGAACCGTTGCCGGTGGTGCGCTACGCCGCAGATGAGCTTGTGTATCATATCGAGCGCGCCACGGGTGTGACGCTGCCGGTGGCAAGCGAGGGCGATCTGCCGCAGGCGGAGGCATACGTCTACCTCGGCGCCACTCAGGCCGCCGCAGCGGCGGGCATTGACGTCGCCGAACTCGGCTGGGAGGAGACTGTTCTGCGCAGTGAAGGCAACAGGCTCTTCGTCATCGGGCAGGACGAGGACGGCGATCCGCTTGCGCATGACACCAACGCCGGGACGCTGTGGGGCGTCTACGAGCTGATCGAACGCGAGCTTGGCGTGGTCTGGATGTGGCCGGGCGAGCTTGGCACGCATGTCCCCGCAGTCGATGAGGTAGTCATCGGCGATCTCGACGAGCGCTTAGAGCCGTGGTTGCTGCAGCGCAACGTGCGGCACGGCATCATCAGCCGCGGTGAGCCGAAGACGCCGCGCTTCACCGACGCAGGGCGAGCGGCTTACGCGAAAGATCAGAACGTCTTCCTCCGCCGCCACCGCATGGGGCGCAATCACCCGCTGAGCTACGGCCACGCCTTCAACGCCTGGTGGGACAACTACGGGGACGAGCACCCGGAGTGGTTCCAGCTTGTGAACGGCCAGCGCGGCCCGCGCACGCCCGGAGCGCGCTTCTCCATGTGTGTGAGCGACCCCGGCTTCCACGAGCGCATCATCGCCAACTGGCTGGAAGCACGCGCGGCCAATCCGGACACGGTCTTCAACGTCAACGTCTGTGAGAACGACATCCAGGGCCTCTGCGAATGCGAGACCTGCACCTCCTGGGATGGCCCGCAGCCGGAATCCATCAACCCGCGCTTCGGGCCTCGCGTGGTATCTGACCGCTACGCGAAGTTCTGGCGCATCGTCTGCGACAAGGCCATCGAGCATGATCAGGATGCGATCGTGATGGCCTACGCGTATGTGAACTACGCCCCCGCGCCGAGCGAGGGCATTGAGCTCCCGCCGAATATGCTCATCGGTTCGGTGCCGGACATCTTCTTCCCGCGCACAGAGGCTGAGCAGGCGTGGACGCTGGAGCAGTGGGATGGCTGGGCACGGACCGGCGCGACGCTGTTTCTGCGGCCCAACTACACCTTGCACGGCTACTGCATGCCGCACATCTTCGCGCATCAGTTCGCCGAGGAGTTCCAGCATGAGGCCGAGCATGGCATGCGCGCGACCGACTTCGACTCGCTCAACGGCCAGTGGTCCACGCAGGGCACGAACCTTTACGCCCTGATGCGCCTGCACACCCAGCCGCAGCAGGACATTGATGAGATGCTCGGCGAGTACTACTCCGGCTTCGGCCCCGCCGCCGATGCGGTGAAAAACTACTTCGACTACTTCGAAGCGCATGTCACGGCTCTGCGCGATCAGCCTGAGTACGCGGAGACGAACTCGCTGGTCAACTGGACGCAGTATGCCGCCTCCGCGCACCGGATTTTCCCGGACGAAGTGCTTGATGAGGGTGAGGCGATGCTCGATCGCGCGGCTGCTGCCACCGCGGGGCATTCGCCCTACGCCGAGCGCGTGGAGTTCCTCCAGCTTGGCCTGCAGCACGCCCGGCTGTGCGCTGACACTGCGAGCCTGATCGCCGGCGAGGATGAAGCAGTGTCACCCTTCGGTGTGCATCGGAAGCTGAAGGAACTTGGCGACTTCCGGCGCGAGCATGAGGGCAGCAACTTCTCCAACCTGCACTTTGCGGCATATATCGAGCAGCGAAGCTGGGAGATCAGCGCGGGCTACTCGGGCGAGCAGCTTCGGGCGCTGGATGACGAGGTTGAGCCGCTGCCTGAGGGCGCGCACTTCTCTCTGCGCGGCGGGCACACCGTCGTGGCGGTGCTGAAGGCGGGGGAGAGCTTCCGCGCCAGCATTGCTACGAAGCGGGTCGGCGGCAACGAGGCCCCGATCACATGGGCGCTGGTCAGCCCCGAGGATGCCGTCATCGAGCGCGGCAGCATTCCGGTCGGCGAGACGGGCGAGGTGAGTGTGCCAGTGCAGGGGGATGGCACCTACGCGCTGGTGGTGCAGACCTCGAAGAACAACGCGAAGGTCACGCCGCTGAACGATCACGCAGCGCTTGCGGCGCCTGCCGTCAACATGATCTACGAGACCTCGCCGATGTACTTTTACGTGCCTGAGAGCACCGAGCAGTTCACGCTGAGCTTCTACGCGATGTACCCGGGTGAGCAGGTGAGGCTGCGTGTCTTCGATCCCGAGGGCAATGAGGCCGGGATGGAGTTCACCCGGCGCAGCGGCGAGATGCAGTTGCCGATCACGGTCGGCGCCGGGCAGGATGGGCGGGCGTGGTCGGTGGCCTTCGAGGCCGTCGAGGGTATGACGTGGGAGGATCACACCGTGAAGATGGACCCGGCGCTACCGGCGTACTGGTCGCTGGCGGCGGATCGGCTGGTGGTTGGGGAGTAGCGGTGTCAGGCTGAGGTCTTGCGCGAAACGTGTCCATGCGGGGGCGCATGGACTCCATGCTCTCGGGCGGGGGCCTTCGCGTCTGCAACTATCGCCGCATGCTTCGCTCAGTGAGGTCAGACATGCGTTCATCTGCGGTCGCCACTGCGGGAGGTCGGAAATGAGATCGTTGACGCTCATGATGCTGAATCTGCTCCTCGGATCGATGGCATGCGCAGTTGCCCACGACATCGTGACCGACTACTCCCGCGAGGCCTGTGTGCCCGTCGCCGCGAGCATCGAGGCAGCGGCGCAGGATTTCGCCTGCGAGCAGGATGCGGCCACCGGAGAGTTCGTGATCACGTGCGGCGGTGAGCGCGGGCCGATCACCTACCGCGTCCTGCCGGGCAAACCCGATGGCTCGAACGGCCTCTTTTCCGTCCGCGCCTCGGTGGGCGGCGGTGAGCCCTTCACCATCACATCCGGCGTCATGCTCACCATGCGCGACCTGCAGGGGCGCGACATCGGCCTCGACGGCCGTCGCCTGCTGTCGGCCTTCGATCTCGCCGACGTGGACGCCGACGGCCCGGGCGGCTACATGCGCGAGCCATCCGGCCACGGCCCCTGCATCCGCATCGGCGACACGCTCCCCGTTGAGCCGCACACGCAGGGGCATGTGACCGTGCCGCTTGCGGTCGAGCCGGGGCGCTGGATGGTCGGCGTGCGCTACATGGACGACCGCGATGACGTGGCCGATGACGCATTCATTGCGCTGAGCATCGGCGGCGGGGAGATCGGCCGGATCATGCTCGACCTCGATGACGATGCCTGGCACGAGCGGCTCTTTCCGGCTGAGCTTCAGGGCGGGGAGGTCCTGCGCATCGACGCCCGCTCAGACGCGGGCGGGGAGGACTACTGCCGCATCTCGCAGATCATCCTGCGCCCGGCCGATGGCCCCGGCGTGGAGCTTGAGGCCCGGCAGAACGCCGATGGCGCGGTCGTCATCAGGCAGACGGCGCCGCTGCTGGAAGGCCTGCCTCGACTGTCGGCAAGCATCGCCCCCGCCGGTCGCGCGCTGCAGTGCATCCTCGGGCAGGAGGGGCAGGCGACTGCACCGGCGGGCGTGGTGGAGATGACGCTGCTGCCTTCCACCGACGTGCCTGAGGCGAGGCTGATCCCGCAGCCCTTCCTGCTTGAGCCGGTGGTGATGACCGGCGATGGCGTGTTCTACTCGGCCTTCGTGGATCGCTTCAACAGCCACTGCACGGAGTACCGGCCTCGCGGGGCTGTGAGCGCCGCCGGAGCCGACTGCTTCGGCTCGGTGCGCTACCTGCCCGACTCGGCGAACACGCTGAACGACTTCGCGGAGACGCTCTGGCTCACCGCCTCCGATCAGCACCTCGACGTGCTGCCGAGCTTCGCAGGGCGCGAGGCGTCCTCCGGGCGAGCGGACATCGGCCATCGCGTGGTGTTCGATCACTGGCGGATGGCGCCGGGTGCAGGGCTTGAGCGGCAGATCCGCATCATGGCGGGCTGCGGTATGACCGACCTGCTCGCGATCCTGCACACGTGGATGCGCTACGGCTACGACCGCAAGCAGCCGCAGTTCAGCCCGGCCAACCCCGAACGCTGGACGGATGAGGAATTCACCTCCGCCATCAGCGCCTGCCACGACTTCGGCTGGCGGGTGGCGGTGCATGAAAATTACAATCACATGGACTGGGACAGCCCATACAACGCGCCCACGCCTGCGCGGGAGTTCGGCGAGCCGGATCGGCCGGGTGATCCGGGCCCTGATGAGGCGCTGGCGCTGGTGACATCATGCCCCGGTGAGGACCTCTCGCGGCAGCCGCGCAACGCCTGGGCATTTTCACGCCTTGCGGACCTCACCGTCAGCATGGGGCCGCTGACGAGGCCAAGCCCGCCCGCCTTTCCCATCGCCGCTGACAAGATGCTCTTCTACTCGCAGATCGAGAGTCACAAGATACACGAGATGTACGACACCTCAGCGGGCTACCTCGACGTGACGCCGACCAACGCGCCGGGTCTCGGCACGTGGAGCACGCACATTGATCTTGACGCGCGCAACCGCAACTCCCGCGACTGGGCGAGCGTCTACCGTGGCGCATGGCGGCTCTTCGACCACCACCGCAGCATCTTTGAGATCACCACCGGCGAGGGCGGGGGATCGGCGACCTACCACGCCGGGCACATAGACGCAGTTGAGCGCGAGGTGCGCGGCAGGATGGCGGCGCCGCTGCTTCCCGAGCACGAACTGCGTGTCATCCGGCCGCTGTCGCTGCATCACGGGATGGGCTACTACTCCCGCTTCTTCGACGCCGACGCGCCATCTTCGACCTACGACTTCGACCTGTACCGCGCGATGCAGGTAGCCTTCGGCCACGCGGGCTTCATGGGCGACGCGGTCTTCGCGGGCAACATCCCCGGGCCGGAGGCGATCCGCGAGTATTACCTGATGCGAGCGCTGCAGGAGGCTTACGCCGATGCGGAGTTGCTCGCGGTCGAGTACCGCGATGGCGAGCGCTGGATCAGCGCGGAGGAGGCGCTGGCGACGGGGATGGACCTCAGTCGCGCGCGCCTGCGCATCAGCTACGCGGGCAACTTGCAGATCGCGCTGAACTTCGACCGCGAGGACGACTGGGCGGTGCAGGTGGGCGATACGCAGCGCCTCCTGCCGCCGCTGGGCTGGGCCGCTGAAGCGCCGGGGCTGTCCGTCGGCACCGTGAAGACTGCCGGTGGCGTCCGAGACTTCTGCGCCTCCGAGGGGTGGGACTACCGCAACGATCGATCAGCGGTTGACTTCGGCCACGTGGTGACGCGGGCAAGCGGCCTGCCGGGGCTATCCGAGCGCGAGGCTCCGGGGCTGCTGCTGTGCCTGCGTGATGAGGCGGAGCGGCTGGAGGTGGTGCTGCCGGAGAGCCTGCGGTCGGCGCAGCGGATGAACCTGACGGTGATCAACGCCGGCGATGAGGTGCGGTTGCCGCTGACGGTAGAGGGCGTCACGGATCGGCCGTGGAGGTCGCTGCAGTATCGCGGCGTCAGCCCCGGCGCGATCGAGCCGGTCGTGACGTGGGAGGACGCTCGCCCCGGCACGTGGCGGCTCAGCCTAGCCTACCTCTACACCGACCCGCAGCATCCTGAGGACACCACGCAACTGCCGCTGATCACGGCCTTCGATGGTCCGCCGCTTGTCATCGGTGCTGCGCAGGGCGAGCAGGTCGAGGGCAGCTTCCAGCACAACGAGGGCTTCGTGGAGGCGCGGGCGACCCTGCGCTATTCCGCCTCCGCGCAGGCCGGTCCGGTGAACTTCGAGCTGACGGACCTGCTGTGGGGCGCGCAGGAGAACGATGATCACGCGACCGAAGTACGCCTCGTGCTGGAGAACGCGCAGACTGGAGAGACGGTCGAACTGCCCTTCGCCTCAGTCGGCGAAGTCAGAACGCGCAGGTTCGACGGTGCGCCCGCAGAATTCGTCTTCCCGAAGCGCTCGGTGACCACGTTTGAGATCGGCGGCTGAGAGCGGCTACGGCTGCACCACCAGCTCAAGGTGCTCGACATCGCGCATCCCGAGGTTGATGACGACGATGCCGTCCTCGACGTGCCAGCGAGGGCGCGGGCCGTAGCTTGACCGCGCGAGCGGAGTGCCGTCGAGCACCACGTGCGAGGCGCTTCCCAGGCCGTAGATGATGACGCGCAGATCGCGACGCTCCACCGCGCCGGGAAAGCCGCCCTCCGGGGCGTCGAAGTGCACTCCGAGGCCATCGGCCAGCGGTTCGGTGCTGATACGCTGGGTGCGGAACTGCCCCTCTTCATACCCGAAAGTCCGGCCGTCGTCCTCGTAGAGCGTGAACTGCCCGGGCGCTCCCGCCCAGACATGCAGCGTCAGTTCGTCATCAGGCCGCTCGCCCACATACTGCATCTCCGGGCCGACCGGAAGCAGCGTTCCCGCGCGCACCAGCAGCGGTCCGCCGCGCATATCCGGGACATCGGGCACTACCCAGCCCTGCTCGTCAATCCGCTCGCCTGTCCAGAAATTGTACCACGGCGCCTCGTCATCGCCCTCCGGCAGCCAGACCCGGTCGGTGAAGCAGCCTACCAGCAGCGACGGGCCGAGCAGGTACTGATGGAGACACTCGTAGGCTTCCTCCTGATCGGGCCAGAGCAGCGGCATCGGCCGCATCATCGGCATGCCGGTGCGATGTGCCTCCCAGGCGACTGAGTAGAGGTAGGGCAGAAGCCGGTAGCGCAGGCGGGCGTAGGCGGTGAAGACGGCCTGCAGCCTGTCGCCCTGCAGCCACGGGTGGCGGAAGTAGTTCCACGAGTTCAGTTGCGCCCACGGCAGCAGGCAGCCGAAGTGAATGCCGTCCTCGCGGTAGGACATCATGTCCACCGTGTTCAGGCCGTGGCCGGAGAGCGCGAGGTTGAGGCAGGCGACCAGCGGCTCCTCGCCGCCTCCGGTATCGCCGGTCCAGGTGCCGGTCCAGCGCTGCACTCCCGCCCAGCCATCGGGCGTGAAGGGGAACGTGCGCTCGGCGGTAGATCGCTCGCGCTCCGTGTACTCGCGGAAGCCGAGGTACATCTGCTTGGAGTAGAGCAGTGGGTAGAGGTTGTGCATCTCCTCGTCGAGCATCCCGTTGCCCCAGACGCGGTCGGGATGTTCGAGCACCTGGAAGCCGCCATCCTGCTTGAACCAGTGGGCGCCGTCGAAGACGAACCCCTCGAGATGGCGGAACCAGGGCTCCTCGGGGCGGGTGATCCCGTCACAGCGGCGCTTGCCCTGAAGGTGCTCGTCTACCTCGTGACCCTCGGCAAATGTGAGCTTCTGCTCATCGCGCTGGGCCTCCGCCTCGCGGATCTCGGGGTCAACTCGCCGCTCCTCCTCGTAGGAGACATCGTAGTCCATCACCAGCCACAGCCCCGGCTTGAAGCCCATGCGCTGCGCGGCGGCGAAGAAGGTCGTCTTGTTGCGGTCGTAGCGCGGCACCGGGAAGCGCTCCGGGTGCCAGCGCTTCTCCACGGAGGTGTCGTAGTTCTTCTCCATCCAGCCCGGCTCGAGGCTGATGGCGTCGCAGGGGATGCCGCGGTCGCGGAAGTTGCGGCAGTCGCCGATGAACTCGTGCGCGTCAGCCTGGGTGCGGCAGATGAACCACAGCCCGAAGCCCCACTTCGGCGGGAGGAACGGGCGGCCGGTGATCTGCGTGTAGCGATCTGTCACCTCGGCGGGCGTGGGGCCGTAGATGACGTAGAGGTCGAGCACCTCATTCTCGGTCTCGAAGCCGAACCAGTCATCGCTGGTGGCGCCGAGGTCGTACCAGACGCGGCGGGTGGTGTTGAGCAGCAGGCCGTAGCCGCGCGTGGAGATGACGAACGGGATCGGGATGTACTCATTGACGTTGCGCATCCACAGATCGCCGCGGGTGCCGCGCTGCTCGATCCGGTCGCGCGTCTGGTCGCCGAGGCCGAAGAATCGCTCCTCCGCGGGCAGGTCAAAGCGGGCGCGGAAACCCGGATCGGGCCCCAGCAGGGGCGCCTCGACGGTGGAGACCAGCGTCTCGCCATCGGGGCCCGTGACGCTGAACGAGCCATCGGCACGAAGCTCCACGCTCATCAGTTCGCTCGATGCCGTGGCCGCCGCGGCCGAGGTATTCACATCAACCTCCACGGCGGGCCAATCGCGCCGCCAGAGGCCGTAGCGCAGCAGTCCGGTCATCTTCGGCTCGCGGCCCTCCCAGCCACGGATGCGCAGGATGCCGGGCGCGAGGAACTCGGCGCGGATGGTGCGAGCGCCATCGGTGAACTCAAAGCCGCGATGGGTTGCGCGTGCCTCGGACATTCGTGTCACCTCGGTTGGTCGGATCGAGGGCCGACCTCGTGCAGCTTGCTCCGCAAACTGCCCTCGTGCGGCCCCTCCTGCTGCGGTAGCATCGTCATAGTAGCTTCGAAGGCTCTGCCTCGGCTGCGAGGGAGAGGCCGCACGAGCGTTGATCGCGCAGCGATCCACGCAAGGTTGGCCCACACGGCCCTACGGCCGCGGGCGGCGGTTGAAGACCTCCGGGTAGTCGCTCGGGAACCAGCGGCCGTTCCAGTAGCACTCCGCGCGATCGAAGTCGAAGCCATCCTCGTCGAGCCTCGGATCGCCCGTTGCGGCCAGATACTCCAGCAACTCGCCCTGCAGGCGCCGCCGGATGCCGTCGTACTCCCGGATCGCGGCGACATTCACCATCTGTTCCGGGTCGCGCCGCAGGTCGTAAAGCTCCTCCGCCGGTCGCATGCCGAAGGCAAGCTCAAAGAGCGGGGCGACTTCCGGCAGATCGCGGTTCTCCATCATGTAGCGCTTGGAGATGCCGCCGTCGCAGTCGATGAACCAGGGCGGATCGCCGGTGGGCCACCGCTCCGGTTCGTAGTTCAGAATGTACAGGAAGTCGTCCGTCCGGATGGAGCGCGCAGGATATCCCACGCCGCCCTGCCGCCCGGTGGTATGCCGCTCCCGCCCGCAGTGAGCGCGGTCGCGCGAGCTATCAATTCGCCCGGAGCCCCCTTCGCCGAGGACGTCAAGGAAGCTGCGGCCGGACATCTCCGGCAGCGGCTCAAGCCCCGCCACCTGCATGAAGGTCGGCGCGAGGTCGGCGAAGCTCACGAAGTCGGTCACGGTGCGGCCTGCGTCGATCACACCCGGCCACGACGCCGCCATCGGCATGCGCGTCCCGTAGTCGTAGAGGGTCGCCTTGGCGCGGGGGAAGGGCATGCCGTTGTCGCTGGTAACGATGACCAGCGTGTTCTCTCGCCGCCCGGTGCGCTCGAGCAGTTCGAGGCACTCGGCGATCTGCGCGTCGTAGGCCTCGCACTGCAGCAGATAGTCGGCGATATCCGCCCGGACCGGGTCTGCATCCGGCAGGAACGGTGGCACCGCCACGGCATCGGGGTTGATGCCCGCCTGGATGCCGGAGCCCTCGACGTAGGGCCGGTGGGGCCTGTGACTGCCGAACCAGAAACAGAACGGCTCGCCCTCGTTAGCATCGAGAAACGCTTCAAAGCCCCGGTAGTGGGGCCCCGCGGGGTTGTTGAAGACGCGGAACTCGGGTGCGCCTGGCCCCCAGCCCTTGAGGCAGTGCCCGACGTGATAGCCCGCGGCGGCCAGAGCCTCAGGATACGTCCGCCAGCCGGGCCAGGTGCTCCACAGATTCCCAGTGTCGCGAAGCTCCCAGTGATTGCGTCCGGTCAGCACCGATGCGCGGGATGGGGTGCACGATGGCGCCGAGACATAGGCGTTGGTGAAGACCACGCCCTCCTCTGCCACCCGGTCGAACGCGGGTGTGCGAACCACCGGATCGCCGGCGAAACCGGTGTGGGCAAATGACTGGTCGTCGGAGATGATGAAGAGGATGTTCGGGCGAGTCTTGCGCATGGCGAAAGCGGCCTCCCGAGGCTGGTGCATCGTTCGCTTGGTGCGCATGTTCGTCATGCAACCTGATGAACCTTCGTCTTTGCGAGAACGGCAGATCGTTTGTGCGGAGCAAGGTGCCGACGTTGCCTCTGGCGAAACTACGCCCGGAGGTGACGTCAGTGCGCAAGTGCGCAATCCTGGTTGTGCTGCTGATCATTGCTGCATCATCCGCGTGGGCCCTCGACATCGTCAGTGAGGGTCGCTCAGATTTCACGATCGTTACCGCAGATGAACCGACGGCCGTCGCGAAGCTGGCGGCCAGGGAGCTTCAGACCTATCTGCAACGCATTACCGGCGCCGAGGTGCCGCTGGTGCTTGAGGCCGACGCGCCCGATGGCCCGTGTGTCTACATCGGCCCTACGGAGGCATCTGCGGCGGCCGGAATCATGCCGGAGACGCGCGAGTCGTTCATCATCCGCCACATCGGCGACGATCTGCTGATCGTGGGCGAGGATACCAACGAGGATCCGCTTGGCACCGCCCGCACCGGCACGCTCTACGGCGTCTACGAACTGCTGCGCGAGTTCGGGGGAGTGCGCTGGCTGTGGCCGGGCGAACTGGGCGAGGTCGTCCCGCAGGCCGCGGGTTTCCGCGTGCCGGATGCGATCGACCGCCGCGTCGCCCCGGACTTTGCCATCCGGAGCCTGCGGTTGACCTACATCAACCCTCCCAACGTGCGCGCCGAACACATGCGCTGGTGCCGGCGCACCGGCCAGGGCCAGGCTCTCGCGGGTACCTGCGGCCACAGCTACTCCCGCAGGCTCGGTGGCAACACGCGCTTTGACGAGCACCCCGAGTATTACGCGGAGCGCGACGGTCAGCGGCGCCCTTTCTACGGCGAGGGCCTGCGCGCGGGCCAGATCTGCACCTCCAACCCGGAGGTCGTGCGCGTCTTTGCCGAGTCCTGCCTGCTTGAAAACCGGGACATCGTGTCGGCTGCGCCCAATGACGGTGCGGGCTTCTGCGAGTGCGCGAACTGCCGGGCGCTCGACGTACCCACTAACCTGATCGATTGGGGCGGGGAACAGATACCGGCGCTCACCGACCGCATCTTCACCTTCCTCAACCAGGTCGCGGCTATTGTAGCCGAGGAGCAGCCGGAAAAGCGCCTCGGGCATTTTGCCTACACGTTCTTCAAGGCTCCGCCCGCGGAAATCACGGACCTTGAGGACAACATCATCCTCTTCTTCGCGCAGGGCTGCCACTGGTTCCGTGATCCGGAGCTGAAGGCCACCTACCGCGGGTACATTGACGCCTGGGCTCGCTACGGCAATCCGATGGTGTCCCGTGAATACCTTGGCCTGATCTACTGGTTCGGTATGCCCAACATCCACACCCGGCTCATCGAGCAGGAGGTTCGGTATCTCGAGGAGCGCGGCTTCATCGGCCTGCTCTCCGAGATGTGCAACGACTTCTCCACACACGGGCCGAACTACTATCTCGCCGCTCGTTTGGTCTGGGACACCTCCCTGACGCGCGAGGAGGTTCTAAGCGAGTACTACGAGGCCGGATTCGGCCCCGCCGCCACGGACGTGGCGGAGTACTACGACATTTTCGAGCGGCGGCTCGAGGAACTCGGACCGGATGCCCGTGGATCAGGCTCACGGAACATAGCGGACTTGCCTGAGCAGTTCGACCTCGCTACCATCGCCCGGGCACGGGCGGCTCTGCAGCGCGCCTACGAGAAGACCGATGATCCGACCATCACGGCGCGGCTGGACTTCGTGAAGATCGGCCTTGACTACACAGACCTCACCTGTCAGCTAATGCGCCTGTGCTCGAAGCTCAATGCGGCCGGGATGTCACTGGGGCTGGTGAAGACAGATGAGCTTGAGCGACAGCCTTCGGAGCAGGAGTTCATCGAGTGGCTCAAGGAGGCGCAGCGCATCGCGGACCGCCGCTGGGAGGTAATCAAGAGCCAGGGCGAACTTCCCGCGCTGCACACGCCGGCGCTGGAGGAGAAGGAGAGCGAGGCGCGCTGGAGTGAGCGCATAGCCGAGCGGCTGCAGATCCTCGAGGGCGAGGCCGGCCGCTACCACCAACTCCCGGTTGAGTGGCGCTTCAATATCGAGGAGGAGGGCGGCGGCGAGGTCGCCGGCTGGCATACCCCGGAGTTTGACGATAGCGCGTGGGGGATGCTCGCGACGAACCGCGTCTGGGAGGAGCAGGGGCACGAGGACTTCGACGGCGTCGGCTGGTATCGCGTGCGCTTCGAGGTCACTGAGGAGCAGGCGGAGGCCGAGAAGGTCGTCCTCCGGCTCGGCGCGATCGACGAGAGCGGCTGGGTGTGGCTGAACGGGCAGCAGGTCGGCGAGTTGATCTTTGATGCGCAGGTGAACGAGAAGAGTTGGATGGAACCGTTCGACCTCGATGTGACGGGCAAACTCAAACCCGGCACGAACACCCTCGCAGTTCGCGTGCGTGATCTCTCGGGGCTTGGTGGGCTGTGGCATCCGAGCTACCTGATCTTTGGCGAGGAACAGCCGAATCTGCTCGGCAATGGCTCATTCGAAGACGGGACGCAAGGGTGGCGCCTCTCCGGTAAAGGCGAGTTCGCCACCGAGGTCATCGCGGGCGAGGGCCATCAATCAGAGCACTGCCTGCAGATCACGGTGCCGGAGGATCCGACGGCCCATGCCTCGATCGCAACGACGGTGCCCGCTGAGGCGGAACACCGTTATGGCTTCGGCTTTCACTACCGGACAATCGACATCGGGGAGCACCCGACGATCGAGAACTCGCCGGCCGTCCGCGTGATCTTCAGCGACGCGGAGGGGCGTTCCGTCACTGACACGCGCGGCTACTCGTGGTCGCACCTGAAGGTGCCGAAGAACACCGATGACTGGCAGCAGGCAACGGTGCACTTCACGACGCCCCCCGGCACCGCGAAGATCTCGATCACGACGTTCTTCCACCTGCCGGGCACCTACCTCGTGGACGAGGTCAGCCTGCGGAGCCTGGGGGCGGTGGAGTAAGTCAGAGGAGACGCACACATCTGTCGACGGAATCCGGGGGAAAAGGTAGAATCGACTGAAAAGAACGGTCCGGAGGGACACAATATGCGTTTGCACGTACTTGCCATCGCAGGACTCATTGTGACTGCGCCACTTGCCCACGCTCTTGACATCGTAGCCGCGGGGCAATCGGAGTTCACGATCGTCACCGCGGATGAACCGACGACCGTCGCGAAGTTGGCGGCTGAAGAGCTTCAAACTTATCTCCAGCGCATCACCGGCGCTGCACTGCCGCTGGTGCTTGAGGCGGACGCGCCCGCCGGCCCGTGCATCTATGTCGGCCCGACGAATGCATCGGCCGCGGCCGGAATCGTGCCGGAGACCCGTGAGTCGTTCATCATCCGCCATGTTGGCGACGATCTGCTGATCGTGGGCGAGGATACCAACGAAGATCCGCTGGGGACCGCCCGCACCGGCACCATGTACGGCGTGTATGAACTGCTGCGCGAGTTCGGCGGAGTGCGCTGGCTGTGGCCGGGCGACCTCGGTGAGGTCGTCCCGGAGGCCCCGAACTTCACGATTCCCGACGGTTTTAACCGCGCCGACGCCCCTGATTTTCAGATTCGCCACCTGTGGCTGACCTTCAAGAATCCCCCGCAGGTGCGCGAGACCTACTACCGCTGGTATCGCCGGAACGGTCAGGGGCAGGCGCTCACCGGCAACTCCGGTCACTCCTATCACAGCCGCATGGGCGGCAATCAGTACTTCGATGAGCACCCGGAATATTACGCGCTCAACGGTGGCATCCGCAAGCCCTTCACCGGCGACCGCGGGCAGATCTGCACCAGCAACCCTGAGGTCGTGCGGATTATCGCCGAGTCGATCCTCAATGACACGCGCGACATCGCACCGGCCGCGCCGAACGACGGCAGCGGTTTCTGCGAGTGCCCCAACTGCCGGGCGCTTGACGTGGATGATCACATCATGCCGTGGGGCGGCGGAGAGATGATCGCCCTTACCGACCGCATCTTCACCTTCCTCAACCAGGTGGCGAAGATCGTGGGCGAGCGTGACCCGGACCAACTGCTCGGGCACTACGCCTACACCTTCTTCAAGCCACCGCCAGCGCAGATTGATGACCTCGAAGACAACATCGTCCTGTTCTTCGCGCAGGCCTGCCACTGGTTCCGCAGCCCGGAACTGAAGGCCGACTACCGCGGCTACATCGACAGGTGGTCGCGCTACGGCAACCCGATGGTATCGCGCGAGTACCTCGGGCTGATCTACTGGCTCGACATGCCCAACATTCACACGCGCCTTATCGAGCAGGAGGTCGCGTATCTCAAAGATCGCGGCTTCATCGGCATGAACTCCGAGATGTCGTACAACTTCGCGACCCATGCGCCGAACTACTATCTCGCCGCGCGGATGATCTGGGACACCACTCTGACGCGCGATGAAGTAATGAGCGACTTCTACCGCGCAGGCTTCGGTCCGGCGGCTGATGACGTGGCCGAGTACTACGACATCTTCGAGCGACGGCTTGAGGAGCTTGGCCCGGAGGCTACCGGAGCAGGCTCAGCGAATCGCGCGAAGCTGCCGATGCAGTTCGATGAGGCGACGATCGCCAGTGCTCGCGCGGCGCTCGAGCGGGCATACACGCGCACGGACGATCCGACCATCCACGCGCGCCTCGACTTCGTGAAGATCGGCCTGGAATATGCCGACGTGACGACTCAACTCATGCGCATCGCGGGCAAGCTCAACTCCGCGGGCATGTCATTCGGGATAGTTGAGAGCGTGCCGCTGACCGAGCAGCCGAGTGAGCAACAGCTTATCGCGTGGCTCACCGAGGCGCTGGAACTGCACAACCGGCGCTGGGAGATCATCAACGGGCAGGGCGACCTGCCGGCGCTGCACGTGCCAGCGCTGCAGCGGGCGGAGGAGCAGGGTCAGTGGGGCGAGCAAATCGAGGAGCGACTGGCGATCGTCGGCGATGAGGCCGGGCGCTACTTCGACCTGCCGCTGCAGTGGCACTTCAAGCTCGAAGAGGGCGAGGAGGCCGGCGAGGCGGCGGGCTGGCATCGCGCAGACTTCGATCACAGCGGCTGGCCGCTGATCGGCACCAGTGTGCCGTGGGAGCGGCAGGGCTACGAGGGCTACGACGGCGTAGGTTGGTACCGCGTGACCTTCGACCTCACCGAGGAGCAGGCCGCTTCTGAGAAAGTTGTCCTCCGCATCGGCGCGATTGACGAGGATGGCTGGGTCTGGCTCAACGGCGAGAAGGTCGGAGAGATCATCTACGACGCGAACGTCAACGAGGATAGCTGGAAGGAGCCGCTGGACATTGACGCGACCGGCAGGCTCCATGCGGGCACGAACACCGTGGCGGTGCGTGTGCGCGATCGCTCCGGCGCGGGTGGCTTGTGGCAGCGAAGCTACCTGATCTTCGGCGAAGAGCGGGAGAATCTCTTCGGCGACGCGTCCTTCGAGGATGGCAACAGCGGGTGGAGCCTCTCCGGCAAGGGCGCCTACTCCGCTGAGTCGGTGGAGGGCGCGGGCCTGGACGGCTCGCGAGGCCTCGCCTTCACCGTTCCCGAGGACCCCGCGGCGCATGCATCGATGACACGCACAGTGCCCGCCGAGGCTGAGCATCGCTACGGCTACAGCTTCAGCCTGCAGACGAAGAACCTTGGCAGTCACCCGACTATCAAGAGCACGCCATCGGTGCGGGTGATCTTCCGCGGCGCGGACAACAAGTCCGTCACGGACACGGGCGGCTATCACTGGGCGAACATCAAGGCGCCGCTGAACTCGGAGACGTGGATGGAGCCGATCGTCTACTTCACCACTCCGCCGGGAACCGCGGCGGTCTCAATCACGACATTCTACCACCTCCCGGGGCAGTACCTCGTGGACGACGTGTCACTGCGCAGCTACGGAGCGGTGGAGGAAGAGTAGCCGAGCCGGTCGGACCCTGTCGCGCGGAAGCAGCGAGCAACTGAAGGAGGTAAGGCGGTAGGCCTACCGCCGCTGACATCATGAAGACGGCAGGATATGCTCTCGGCGCACTGCTCGGCTTCGCCGGCCTCATCTTCCTGATCGCTGCAGGTCAGGGCAATGTGGCGCCACGGGTGATCATCGGCATCGTGCTGCTCGGTGGCGCGGCATACATGATCTATCTCGCGCGGTCGAAGGGGCCCGAGGTCAAGGTGACGCACAAGGTTGACTTCACCGGCGACACGGAACTGCAGGAGCTTCGCTGCAAGTCCTGTGGCGCTCAACTAAGCTCGGACGCCATCGAGATGCGCGAGGGCGCGATCTACGTCAAGTGCCCCTACTGCGGCAGCGCCTATCAGCTTGAGGAGAAGCCGAAGTGGTGAGCGATTCGGGCCTGTTGGCCCGCTTTGCCGGCGGAGTGCGGGATGACCTCGGCCGTCTGGGGGCGCGTCTGGGGGCGCTGAGCAAGCCGCGAGGAGTGACGCTCCGGCACAGGCTGATCGAGACGTCCGAGGGCCGGGTCCGGCTGCATCTGCGGATGCACACCGACGGGACCGGTCTGCTGATCGTCAACGGCACAGACACCCTGCACCTTGCGCCGCTGCATGCGGAGGCGGCGGCGCTGGCATTCGATGGCGTTCCGCGCGACCGGGCGATGGTGCACCTGCGCACCGTCTACCAGGGAGCGCGCGATTTTGCGCTGGAGGCGGAGTATGAGCGGATCGAGGCGGCAATCGCCACGGTGAGCCGCCCCTCCGATCGCTGCGTGGTCTGTGAGGCCGGCATCCCGCAGCCGGAGCCGCTGTGCATCCGCGCGCAGGCGCCGCTGAAGGCCGACCTCGCGCTCAGCTACGCCTGCGACAACGACTGCGCGCACTGCTACAATGAGCCGCGGCGGCGGGGGATGCAGTCGTTTTCCACCGACCGATGGCGTGAGGTGCTCGACCGCCTCTGGCAGATCGGCGTGCCCTACGTGATCTTCACCGGCGGCGAGCCGACGCTGCGGGAGGACCTGCCGGAGCTTGTCGCGCACGCCGAATCCCTCGGGATGATCTGCGGGCTCAACAGCAACGGCCGGCGGCTGAGCGACCCGACGCTGGTGGATGCGCTCGTGCAGGCGGGGTTGGACCATGTGCAGATCACGCTCGCCTCGCAGCGGCCGGAGCTTCACGACGCCATCGTCCGCGCGGATGCCTGGGAGGAGACGGTCGCGGGCATCCGGACCTGTCTCGACCGGGGCCTGCACGCGATCACGAACACCACGCTGATCGAGGAGAACGCGAGCGAGGCGGCGGAGATCGTGGACTTCCTGCACGGCCTCGGGCTTCGAACCTTCGCGATGAACGGCATGATTCACTCCGGCTGCGGGGCGAGTAACCCGTCGGCGCTGGAGGTCGGGCGGTTGCGCGAGGTGCTGGCGCAGGTGCGCGATCGGGCTGAGGAGTGCGGCATGCGCTTCATCTGGTACACGGTCACGCGTCACTGCGAGCTTTCACCGTTGCAGATGGGCGTGGGCCTGCGCTTTTGCAACGCGGGGGAGTACTCAATCTGCATCGAGCCGAACGGTGACGTGCTGCCCTGCCAGTCATACTACGAACCGGCGGGCAACATTCTGCGCGATCGCTGGCGGCGCATCTGGGAGGGCGAACTGCTCTCCCGCATCCGCAACCGACGCGAGCACCCGGACGAGGGGGGCCTGCCGCAGGAGTGCCATGACTGTCCGCAACTACGACTCTGCGGCGGAGGCTGCCCACTGGAGCGGCGTGAGAAGAACGAGGTGATGAGCCGGTGCCTGAAAAGCGGGAGATGACGATCCGGCCGTATGAGCGACTGGCAGGGGATTGGCCTACGCGCTTTCACCTGCGCGTGGACCCGGACGGCAGCGGCCTGCTGATGGCCAACGCGGCTGAGGCGGCATGGCTGTCGCCGGTGGGCGTACGCATGGCCACGGGAGTGCTGGAGGGGCGCAACGATGATGAGATCGTCGAGGCCGTCTGCGCCGAGTTCAAGGGTGCGCCGGAGAGTCAGGTGCAGGCGGATCTTACGGCGGTCCACCGGCTGATAGAGGACCTCTCCGAGCCGGGTGACGACTACCCGGTGACGAACCTGACCGACCCCACGCTATCGCACTGGGAGCGTCAGGTAGCAGCGCCCCTTCGAGCGGACGTGGATCAGTGCGATCCCGAGCGCTTCCGCACGATGCTGGCGAAGCTCTGGGATGCGGGCGTCCCTCATGTTTGCATCCAGGCGAAGCGGGAGCGGGATAACGCGGAGCTTATGCTGCTGGTCGAGGCTGCCGGTGACATCGGCATGATCTGCGGCATACGCGCCGTTGCCGGGTGTCTCTCCGAGCCGCTCCTGGAGAGCTGCGCCATGGCGGGCCTCGACCACCTCGACCTGCTCTTCGTGTCGCATGATGCCGCCGAGCATGATGAGATCGCCGGAGCGGGCGATCATGAGGTCTTCCACGCCGCCATCGGCTGGTGCCGGGCCCTGGAGCTTGCGCCGGTAGCGCAGGTGCCGCTGGTGGATGGCACGCTGGTCAGGATGGACGACATGATCGCCGACCTTGAGGCGCTCAATGTCACGAACGTAGTCGGCTTCGCCATCGCCTGTCCTGATGATGACGCCGAGGCGGACGCCGCAGGGGCGCTTCCCGCGCGGGCGCTGCCTCAGGTCGCCACCACCTTCTTCGAGCTTGCCGACAGCACGAATGGGCGCTACCTGTGGGCGCCGCCGAAGCGTTATGACGACTGCTGCCCGCTCGCCGAGCAGATACTCAGCGGCCCGCGCACCTCCGGGGACATTACGATCCGGGTTCGCGAGGATGGCACGGTGCTGCCGCCGCGTGGCGCGGAGGGTGTGGGCAACCTGCTCCACGATGACTGGTCGGCGATCTGGCGCCACGATGCATTCAAGCGCTACCGGGAGCGGCTGAAGGCGCCGACGCGCTGCCCGGACTGCCCGGACCTGCCCATCTGCAACGCGGACTGCCCGAAAGACCCTGATGGCTGGAGCGACGACCGGCTGGGTGGTGAGGCGAAATGAGACTCGCGCGCTGGGTGCCTCTGATCGTGCTGTTGGTCACACTGAGCGCCATGTCGGCGGCGGCGCAGGACTACTCGTTCGCGGTGCCTCAGATGCTGCTCGGGGTCACTCCGAACCCGGATGCCTCCGTCACGCTGGAGTATGAGATCGAGTTCTACTGCAACCCCGGTGCGCACCCGATAGACGTGGTGGACATGGGGCTTCCGCACAAAGACTACGACATCTCCAACATGAGCGCGTCCCTTAATGGGCAGCCGCTTTCGGGCATCACGCGGTCAACGTACATCAGCGTGGGTGTCGAAGTGCCGCTCATTCCGGCCATCGCGCCGGGGGAGAGCGGCACTCTGCGCTTCCAGGCGACCATGCCCGACATGGTCTATCAGGACACCACCAACGCGGAACTGGGTTCGCTGCGGATCACGCCGACGTGGTGGGGATCGCAGTACGTCACCGGCACCACCCGACTGGGGATAGTCGTCTACCTGCCCGACTCGGTGGACCTCGACGAGGTGGTCTACCAACTCGACCGGCCTTTCGATCAGAAGCTGCAGCTTGAGGGGCAGAAGGCGGTTGCGTGGATCTTCCCCGACACGCGGGCCGACGGTGAGCACATGGTCGGCGTGTCGTTCCCCCGGGCTTGGATGGAGCGGGTGGTCACGCAGACCGCGTGGGACCTGGCATGGAAGTGGTGGGTGGAGAGCCCGTCCGTCCGCCTGGTGGTCGGCCTCCTGATGCTGATTGCCTTCTCGGTGTGGTACTTCAGGGTCACCGGCGGCACCGGGACGTGCCTCTTCATCCCGCTAATCATCGTCGTCCCGATCCTGTGGTCGGCCAGCCCCGGCCTACATCTGCTGGGGATCCCGATCATCGCGCTGCTGTGGCTCTTCACCGGCCGGATCATGGCCGCCCGCAAGCGTTCATACCTCCCGCCGATAGAGTCGCTTCCGGGCGGGGAGATCAAGCGTGGCCTGACGGCGCCGGAGGCAGCGGTGTTGCTGGAGCGGCCGCTGGGCGAGGTGCTGACGCTGGTGATCTTTGGACTGATGAAGAAGAGCCTTGTGCGGACGATCAAAGACGATCCGCTGACGGTCGAGGTGGCTGAGGAGTATCGCACCACGCGCGGCGAGCGGAGGAAGGTCGCCAGCAAGCTCGGGACGGTCATCCGCGGCTACGAGCAGCCGTTCCTTGACGCTCTCATGGAGCAGCCTGGAACGCCGATACCGGACCTCAACCTGAGCAAGCAGATGAAGAGCCTGGTTGAGGAAGTGGTGGAGCGCCTGTCTGGCTACGACGTCGAGCGGACGAAGGAGTACTACGAGTCGATCGTCTACAAGGCGTGGAAGGAGGCGCGGATGATCGGCGACGTGGAGAAGCGCGACGAGTACGTGGACAATAACATCACGTGGCTGATGCTCGACCCGGGCTACCCGCGGCACTTCCACACCTGGCGCAGCAGCGGATACAACTACGCCCCACGCTGGGCCGGGCCTTCGGTGCAGGCTCCGAGCGCGCCGAGCGCGCCATCGCCGGGCGGGCGCACCAGCTTCGGCGACGTCGCGGCCTCATTCGCCGGCTGGTCGGAGAACGTCACCGGACGCCTGGCTTCGACAATGGACCCGGTGAGCGTCGGCCTGGCGAAGGGTGGCGTGATGGACCTCTCCGGCATGGACAAAGTCGGCATGGACTTTCTTGACAGCATGGCCAAATCGAGCGGCGGCAGCGGCGGAGGCGGTGGTGGAGGCTGTGCCTGCGCCTGCGCCGGCTGTGCCTGCGCCTGCGCCTGTGCCGGAGGTGGCCGCTGATAGAGAAACGCCCGGATCTGCCCGCGTCTGAACTCTCGGGGAGCCTCGCACAGTGGCTGCAGGGCCCACGTTCGCGCGCCCTGCAGCGCGCTGGCATCGGCCGCCGCGCATCGGTGCTGGAGGTCGGCTGCGGGCATGGCTTCGTCACCCGTGAGCTTGTCCGGCGCGCGGGGGGAACCGTCACGGCTGTCGACCTCGACGCTGATGCGGTCTTCGCCGCGCGGGCACATGCGAAGGGCCCTGATCTCCTCCTCGCCGCCGCTGATGCGCGCAAACTGCCCTTCGCCGATGGCAGCTTCGACCTCGTCTTCTTTCAGAACACCCTCATGTGGATTGATCCCGCCGAAGACGCCTTGAAGGAGGCGGCACGCGTACTGCAGACCGGCGGCGCACTGGTGGCGCTTGAGCCCGACTACGGAGGGATGATCGAGGAGCCCGACCTGGGACTGCGCAACATCTGGCTCGATGCGCTGGAGCGGGCGGGGGCCGATCCCGTGATCGGTCGCAGACTGCCGCAGCTTGCAGAGGACGTCGGCCTCGATCCGTGGGTCGAGTTCGCTCACATCCCTCGCGCGGCCGAGAGCGATGAGCTCGCCCTGCTGGAGGAGTTGCCGCTGACGATGGGGCAGAGGCGGCTGTTGGAGGGGGCGCGGGGGATCATAGCTGGTGCGCAGGGATCGTGGTCGGTCTTCCTGCACGTACCCTACGTGCTGCTTGTCACGCCGGGCGCATGATCCGGCGTGTGTGCTCTTCGCCCCGTGCGTCGGGCGGTGTGCTGCCGGTGTGACTTTTTCTCGCCAATGAGGAGGAGCAGGTGGCGAGAAGAGGAACAGAAATACGGTAGAGCGGACCAACTGAGAGGAGTGATTTGGATGAAGCGCGGATTCACCCTGATCGAACTCCTGGTGGTCATTGCGATCATCGCGATACTCGCGGCGATCCTCTTCCCCGTCTTTGCGCGGGCTCGTGAGAAAGCCCGGCAGTCCTCCTGTCTGAGCAACATGAAGCAGATTGGCCTCGGTATCCTCATGTACGCGCAGGATTACGACGAGCGATTCCCGCTGCAGTATCACCATGCGGGCGCGGAATCGAGATGGACGCTCATCGAACCCGGCGGTCGGTCCATCTGGTTCGTCTATGTGGAACCATACCTGAAGAACCGTCAGATACTCTCCTGCCCGAGCGCCGAGGGCGAGACCTACAGCATTCAGGACGACGGCGGCAGTTCCAGCACAAACAATCCCCCCCTCAGTTACGGCTGGAACTACAACTTCATCCTCTACGGACAGCCGGTGAAGCTCGCTCAAATCACAGAGCCGGCATCGGTGGTGCTGCTCTGCGAGCAGAACGGCACCTACCCCTATGGCCGCTGGTGGAACACGTTGACGGGCAGCAACACGAATTTCGTCTGGAAACACAGCCGGCACAACGGCGGCTCGAACTACGCGTTCTGTGACGGTCACGTGAAATGGGCGCCGGCCTCGCAGGTCCCACGGTCCACCACCGGCGGGCCAGACCCAAAGCGCGACTTCCGCTTCCACCCGACATGGCCGTAGCGAACTGCTGACTGACGCGGAGCGGGGCTATCATGGCCCCGCTCCGGCTTCCGCTGCTGCTGATGCTCTCCCGGCACAGGAATTGCCGAACCTCCCGCATGTCGTGTATTATCGTGCAACATTGGCGTCTGTGGGAGGGTGTGGAGATGGCTGAAGAGGTAAGACGGGTAAAGAAGCGGGGCCCCGACGTCCTGCGTGATCCGACACTGAACAAGGGCACTGCCTTCACGCTCGAGGAGCGTCGCGACCTCGGGCTGGAAGGGCTGCTGCCGCCCGCGGTGAATACGCTCGACAGTCAGATGCAGCGCGTGGTCAACAACCTCCGCTCCAAGCCTGACCCCCTGGAGCAGTACATCTATCTGCGCTCTCTACAGGACCGCAACGAGACGCTCTTCCACGCCACGCTGATCGAGCACCTCGAGGAGCTTGCGCCGATCGTCTACACGCCGACGGTTGGAGAGGCCGTCAGGCGCTTCAGCCACATCTTCCGCAGCAGTCGCGGGCTGTTCATCACGCCGGAGAACATAGATCAGATCGACCGTATCTTCGGCTGCGCGGTGGATGAGGATGATGAGATCGGCATCATCGTCTGCACCGACAATGAGGGCATTCTCGGCATCGGCGACCAGGGGGTGGGGGGGATCGGCATCCCGATTGGCAAGCTGGCGCTTTACGCGGCGGCGGGAGGCTTTCCCCCGTCAGCCTGCCTGCCGATCAGTCTCGATGTCGGCACCGACAATGAGGAGTTGCTTGCGGACCCGGTGTACGTTGGCTCGCGGCGGCGGCGCCTTCGCGGCGAGGAGTACAAGGCCTTCATCAGAGCGTTCGTGGGCGGCGTCAAGCGCAACTGCCCCGGCGCGGTGCTGCAGTGGGAGGACTTTTCGAAGGAGCGCGCGTGGGATAACCTGGAGCGCTACCGTGACGAGTTGCCCTCGTTCAATGATGACATTCAGGGCACGGCGGCGGTGGTGCACGCGGGGCTGCTGGGCGCACTCAAGCGGGCTGAGCGGCCGCTGATTGGGGAGCGCATTGCGGTGCTGGGAGCGGGGGCCTCAGGTGTCGGCGTCGCCTCGGCGATCCTCGCGGCGCTGCAGGCGGAGGGGCTAAGCTTCCAGGAGGCTTCCGCGCAGGTGCTGGTCTTCGATCGTCATGGCCTCGTGCTGACGACGCGCCCGGGCCTGCAGAACTACAAGCGGCGCATCGCACACGAACCCGGCGTCGTGCGGGACTGGGGGATGGATCCGATGGGGGACCTTTCGCTCGAGAGCGTCTCCCGCGCCGTGCGGCCCGGCATTGTGATCGGCCTCTCGGGGCAGCCCGGCGCGCTGCCCGAGACGGTTGTGCGGATGATGGCGGACGAGCACGAGCGACCGATTGTCTTCGTGCTGAGCAACCCTTCGGCGAACGTGGATGCGCACCCTCACGACGTCGTGCGCTGGAGCGACGGGCGCGCGATCGTCTCCGTCGGCAGCCCCTTCGAGCCGCTGGAGTACCAGGGCTTCACGCACCGGTTCTCGCAGGTGAACAACTTCTACGCCTTCCCCGGCCTCGGTGCGGGAGCGTGGCTGTCGCGGGCAAAGACGATCTCCGACGGCATGCTGCTGGCGTGCGCGCGGGCGATCCATCAGGCGTTGACGGCGGATGATCTCGCGCAGGGGCTGGTGCTGCCGGCCAGCGCGCGTCTGAGGGTGGTGGCGGCCGACGTGGCGGCGGCGGTCATGCAGGCGGCCGCGGATGAGGGGGTCGCGGGCATTGATCCGCCCGCCGATCCGTGTGCCCACGTGCGCGAATGGCAGTACACGGCTCGTTACCAGCGCTATGAGCCGGGGTAGCGCTGTCGTCTTCGTTGCCGCGGAGGGGCCGGTCGCTGACCGGCCCGCCGTTTGTCCCGCACGGCCGCGATTTGCGGGAACGGCCCACGGGCGAGGGCGCCCGTGGCACATGATCTTCGTGGGGTTGCCGTTAGTCGTTGGAGAGGCTGGGCCCCTCCCGCCCGCGGGCAGGACTGTGACGTTCGTCGTGCGTTCGGTGGCACGCGCTCCTGGGCGCGCTCCCCTCGCGCGTCAGTACTCGATGCGCAGGTCCGTCACGCGCGGTTGAGGCGGCTGGTTGGGCGGGCGCGGCGGTGTGGTGTCGGCAAAGACGCGCACGAGCAGGTAGCCAGCCGCGAAACCCCCGATGTGCGCGAGATATGCCACGCCTGTCTGCGCGCCCATGCTGAAGACCTGGATGACCAGCCAGTAGATGAGGAAGACCGGCGATGGCAGGTCGATGACGGTGACGAAGAAGACCAGGAAGACGAGTGTGCGCACCCGCGCATGGCGGAAGAGCACGAGGTAGGCGCCCAGCACACCTGCGATTGCCCCCGAAGCTCCCACCAGGCCGATATCCGCGGCGCCGGTGAACATCGCGAAGAGCGAGTGCGCCAGGGTGGCGATGACGCCGCAGATGAGGTAGAACAGCAGATACTTGACGTGGCCCATCCGGCCTTCGATGTTGTCGCCGAAGACCCAGAGGAAGAGCATATTCCCACCGAGGTGCATCAGACCGCCGTGCATGAACATCGAGAGGAAGAGCGCCTGGATCGCTGCCATCAGGCTGATGTCGCCGGCGAGCGTGAGCATCGCCGGGCGGAATGCCGCGTCCTGCGGCACCTGGCCACCGACCTGCATGAAGAACACGATCACGCAGGTGGCGATGATCGCCACGTTCACGACGGGGAATACCCTCGACGGAATGCTGTCGCGCAGCGGGATCATTGAATAATTCCGATCTCACCGGTCTGGCGCTCTTCGTCTGTAGAAAGCGGGGCGAGCCTCCTGTGGCCCGCCCCGCTTGAGTTGCGTCAGCGATCGAGGAGAGATTCGCTCAGTCCTCGTCGTCTTCCTCCTCAGCTTCGGCAAGCAGCCCCTCGGTGGTCATGATCATCGAGGCGATGCTGGCCGCGTTCTCCAGCGCCGAGCGGGTGACCATCAGCGGGTCAATAACGCCCGCGGCCACCATGCTCTCGTACTTGCCGGAGACGGCGTTGTAGCCGATTGCCGAGTCTTCCGACTCGAGCACGCGCTGCACAACGACCGAACCCTCGACGCCGCTGTTCTCGCCGATCTGACGCAGCGGCGCGGTCAGGGCGGCCTTCAGGATGTTGACGCCGATCTTCTCGTCGCCGGAAGCCTTGACCTTATCCAGCGCCTTCGATACGCGCGTGAGCGCCACGCCGCCGCCGGGGACGATGCCCTCGGCCACAGCCGCGCGGGTCGCCGAGAGGGCGTCCTCGAAGCGGTGCTGCTTCTCCTTGAGCTCGGTCTCGGTGGCCGCGCCTACGCGGATGACGGCGACGCCGCCGGAGAGCTTCGCGAGGCGCTCCTCGAGCTTCTCGCGGTCGTAGTTGGAGTCGGTCCCCTCGATCTCGCGGCGGATCTGGTCTATCCGGCTGCGAATGGCCTGGGCCGAGCCCGCGCCCTCGATGATGGTCGTGTCGTCCTTGGTGACCTTCACCTGGGAGGCCGTGCCGAGCATGTCGATCGTCACGTTCTCGAGCTTGATGCCGAGGTCCTCGGAGATGAACTGGGCCTTGGTGAGGACCGCGATGTCCTCCATCTGCCGCTTGCGGCGGTCGCCGAAGCCGGGGGCCTTGACCGCGACGGCATTGAGCGCGCCGCGCAGCTTGTTGACCACGAGTGTCGCGAGGGCCTCGCCCTCGACGTCCTCGGCGATGATCACCAGCGGGCGCCCTGCCTGTACGACCTGCTCGAGCACGCCGATGATGTCCGCGATGGAGCCGATCTTCTTCTCGTAGAGCAGGATGTAGGGATCGGTCAGCACAGCGGCCATCTGCTCGCGGTCGGTGATCATGTACGGCGAGAGGTAGCCCTTGTCGAACTGCATGCCCTCGACGAGCTCAAGCTCGGTCTCGGTGCCCTGCGACTCCTCGACAGTGATGACGCCGTCCTTGCCGACCTCTTCCATTGCGTCGGCCACGAGCTTACCGATCTGCTCGTCATTGCCGGCGATGGAGGCGACATGGAACATGTCGTCCTTGGTCTTGACCTCGATGGACATCTCGCGGAGCGCCTTGATGGCGGCCTCGACGGCTTTGTCCATGCCGCGCTTGACGAACATCGGGTTGGCGCCGGCCGCGACCGACTTGAGGCCCTCACGGAGCATCGCCTGCGCGAGGACGGTGGCGGTGGTGGTGCCATCGCCGGCCACGTCGTTGGTCTGCGAGGCGACTTCCTTGAGAAGCTGTGCGCCGGTGTTCTCGAAGTGGTCCTCGAGCTCGATCTCCTTGGCGACGGTCACGCCGTCCTTGGTGATCGTGGGCGAGCCGAACTTCTTGTCGAGCAGCACGTTGCGACCGGTGGGGCCGAGGGTGACTTTCACGGCATCAGCCACGATGTTGGCACCCCGCTCCAGGGCCCGACGTGCCTCCTCGCTGTAGAGAATTTCCTTTGCTGCCATGGTGGTGGTTCTCCCTTTCGACTCTTAATGCCTGATGTGACTTCAGACCTCGCGGGCGAGTAGCTGGCCCACGTCCATGATCAGGTACTCTTCGCCATCGACAGTGATCTCCGTGCCGCCGTACTTGCTGATAATGACGGTGTCGCCCTCACTTACGCCGGGAGCCACGACCGTGCCATCATCGAGCTTGCGACCCTCGCCCACGGAGACGACCGTAGCTTTCTGCGGCCTCTCCTGTGCCGATTCGGGCAGATGGATTCCGCCGGCAGTGGTGTCCGCCTCGGCGCGCTTCACCATCACCCGGTTGCCCAACACACGAATGCTCATAAACGTCCTTCCTCCCTTCCTGGTCCTGCTTCTTCAAGATACATCTCACGGCCTCAGTGGGGCGGCCGTGAGATAGTTTCCCGTCACTGCGGGATAGTCATTCTACCGCGCCCGGGCTTTTGCTGCAAGCATTACGGCAGCGTCCGCGTGAAAAATGGACGCTCGCACCACCGGCAGCACCGATTCACGCTCGCCGGTCGCCCGTGCGCGCTGTCGAGATGGCCCCCCTGCCACTACGAAGAGGTCAGGTTGCGGGGGCTTCTCCTCGCGACCTGGCTATCTGCCCCATGATCCACTTCGCTATGAGGATCAGCACCAGTGAACCGATGAACATCGGCACCAGATAGACGCCGAACAGCGTCGGCCCGAACTGACCCAGCAGATACTGCCCCAGTACGCCTCCGATCAGCCCTACGATGATGTTGCCCAGCCAGCCGTAGGGCAGATTCGTTCGCGAGATCATCTCCACTATGGCCACGATGATGATCGTGACGATAAGCGACCCGATCAGAGCCATCCACTCCGCCTCCTTCGCGATCAGCGACAATGCGGGCCGAACCTGTTAACTCGTGACAAGGAGCACTACTGCGCTTGCGGCCATCAACATCAGTCCGAGCAGCATCACCGAGCAGCTTATGCAGCCCTTCTTCTTCATCACTTCCCCGGGGCTTTCGTAGTGTCTGCCCCGCTTTTCGGGTTCCGCGTCCACCTTCGCGTCATCCACGTCCTTGCCGTTCGTTGGCTTCACACGCCTCGCCTACCCCATTCAGCAGATTGCCGCGTCAGCATGGACTTGTGTGGAAGATTCGACGCGCCCCCCGGATTTCCCTTCCGGAGTGTCTTCCGGTCGCTATTCGGTCGGCACGCCCACCCGCAGCACCACCGCCCCGCCCTCCGCATCGAGCAGCAACGTGTCTCCGGCCGCGAATTCCCCCCGCAGCATGCCCGCCGACACCGGGTTCTCCACCATCCGCTGGATGACGCGGCGCAGTGGCCGCGCACCGAACTGCGGGTCGTAGCCCTCCGCCGCCAGGAGGTCTCTCGCATCGTCGGTGGCCTCGAGAGAGATGTCGCGCTCCTCCAGTCGCCGCGCTACCTGCGAGAGCATCAGGTCAACGATCTCGCGGATCTCCTTCGCGGTCAGGGAGTGGAAGACGATCACTTCGTCAATGCGGTTGAGAAGCTCGGGGCGGAAGTGCTGCTGTAGTTCGCCGACGACCATCGAGCGCATCTGCTCGTAGTGCTCGGCGGCCTGCTCCTCGCTCGCATGCTCCTCAGGCGGCGAGATGTACTGGCTGCCCACGTTGCTGGTCATGATGATGACCGTGTTCTTGAAGTCAACGATGCGGCCGGTGTTATCCGTGAGCCGACCATCCTCGAGAATCTGCAGGAGGATGTTGTACACGTCCGGGTGCGCCTTCTCGATCTCGTCGAGCAGGATCACGCGATACGGGCGGCGGCGAACGGCCTCAGTAAGCTGTCCGCCCTCCTCGTAGCCGATGTAACCCGGTGGCGCTCCGATCAGCCGCGACACCGCATGGCGCTCCATGTACTCGCTCATGTCAATGCGGACCATCGCGTCCTCATCATCGAACATGAACTCCGCCAGAGCGCGGGCAAGCTCGGTCTTCCCGACGCCGGTGGGGCCGAGGAAGATGAAGCTGCCGATTGGCCGGCGCGGGTCCTTGAGGCCCGTGCGGGCGCGCCGGATGGCGTCCGACACGGCAACTACCGCCTCATGCTGGCCCTTGACACGCTCGTGCAGGCGGTCCTCCATCTGCAGGAGCTTCTGCGCCTCCTCCTCGAACATGCGCGACACGGGGATGCCGGTCCAGTCGCCCACGATCGTCGCCACGTCCTCGGCGCCGACGGTATCATCGAGCTGCTCGACGCCCTCCCACGCGACGTCGGCCTCCGGGATGCGCTCCTGAAGCTCCTCGACCTCAGCGCGGATACGGTTGGCGGCCTCGTAGTTGCCCGCCTGCGCCTCCTCCTGCCCCTTGCGGACAAGCTCCTCAATGCGGCTGCGAAGCTCATCCGGACGCGGCGGAAGATCGAACGTGTCTATGCGCAGCTTGCTGGCCGCTTCGTCGATGACATCAATGGCCTTGTCAGGCAGCTTGCGGTCGGCAATGTAGCGGTCGGAAAGCTCAGCCGCCGCCTCAAGCGCCTCGTCGCTGATCTTCACGCCATGGTGCTTCTCGTATCGCTCGCGCAGGCCGGCAAGGATCTCGATCGTCTGCTCGACCGTCGGCTCCTCCACCACGATCGGCTGGAAGCGCCGCTCCAGCGCCGGGTCCTTCTCGATGTTCTCGCGGTACTCGTCCAGCGTGGTCGCGCCGATTGCCTGCAGTTCTCCACGCGCAAGCGCGGGCTTGAGCATGTTCGATGCGTCCATCGCGCCCTCAGCCGCACCCGCGCCGACGACCGTGTGAAGCTCATCAATGAAGACGATGATCTCGCCCTCAGCGGCGCGAATCTCGTCAATGACCGACTTGAGCCGCTCCTCGAACTCGCCGCGGTACTTGCTCCCCGCGATCATCCCCGCGAGGTCCAGCGAGAGCACACGCTTGTCGCCGATCACCTGCGTGGCGCGGCCGGAGGCGATCTCCTGCGCCAGGCCCTCCACGACCGCGGTCTTGCCCACGCCCGCCTCGCCGATCAGCACGGGGTTGTTCTTAGTGCGCCGCGAGAGCACCTGGATGACGCGCCGGATCTCCTTCTCACGCCCGATCACCGGGTCCAGCTTGTCCTCGCGCGCAAGCTCCGTCAGGTCACGGGAGAAACGCTCCAGCGCCTCGTAGCCCGACTCGGCGCCGGCGTCCTGGACGCTGCGGCTGCCACGCACCTCGCGCAGCGCCTCCAGCAGCGCCTGCTCCGTCACGCCCGCCTCCTGCAGCAGCCGCATCGCGGGCGCGTTCACATCGAGCATCGCCAGCAGCAGGTGCTCGGCGGCGACGAAGCTGTCGCCGAACTGCTGCGCACGCTCCCATGCCGCGTCGAAGAGGCGGTTGCTCTGCGGGGTCACGTAGATCTGGCCGGTATCCGCGCCGCCGCCGGAGACCTGCGGGCGCTGACCAAGCTCGCGTTCGACCTTGCCTGCGAGGCCTGCCACGTCCGTCCCGATCTTCTCGAGCATGCGGTACGGTACGCCTGCCTGCTGCTCGAGCATCGCGAGCAGGATGTGCTCGACGTCAAGCTGGCTGTGCGAGTATCGGCGCAGGATCTGCTGGCTCTGCGCGACGGTCTCCTTCGCCTGGTTAGTGAGCTTCTCAAAGTCCATCATGTCACCTGTCTATCGTGATCGGCACACGTGGTGCCGGTGTTATTGGTGGAACCGTCTGCGCTACCTGGACTGGTGCTGTATTCCGCCCTCTCCGTCGCTCCTGATGTCAGGCGGATGCTCGCTCATGGACTACGATCCCCTCGCGCATGACTTCTCGGGTGAAGAGTTCACGTTTCCGCAACTCATCCTCGATCTCGCCCGGCGTCTTCACCAATATGTCCATGGCGAGTTCCCGCGGCCAGCAGAAGACGGAGACCGAGCCGATCCGATCAAACGGGCGCTCCTCCGTGTCTTTGACCACCAGGACATCGAGGTCACTGTCATCGTTCCAGTCCCCGCGCGCGTATGAGCCGAAGACGATGATCTTCTCCGGATCGTAGCCCTCCACGATCTTGCGGATCACCTCGTGGACCGCCTCAGGCAGATCGCTCGCCTGCACCTTCGGCATCAGCGCTCAACCTCCCGCGCGTCCTCAAGATTCAGCAGGTCTCGTGCCGCATTCCGCACGCGCTCCATGGCTTCAATGGCCTGATGCGCCATGTCGGTGTCCGCCGTCCCCTCGGCGTAACGCACCGCGACCGCGAACGGATTCAGCAGGGCCAGGTCGGGAAGGAGTCCCTCTACCGCAGACTCGTAGGCATCCACTCGAGCGTGCAGCACCAACAGATCGTGAGTCCGCTCAGGTACCTCTCCATGAGCGGAGACGAGTGCCTTCAGATACTTTTCCGCGCACTGTTGGCAGTGAAAGCAGATCACCTCTGCCAGCAGCGGCAACTCCAGCCTCTGCACCGTCAAGTAGTCCAACTCTGCCTTGCGCACCAACTCGACTACATCGTAGGCATGCTCATCCGGCTTTCCGCTCATGCGCGATCACCCCGTCATTCATGATCGTGTGCATGAACAGGCTACGCCGGTCCAACATGTGCTGCACCTCGTCCGGCGTCTTAACCAGGATATCCATGGGTATCACGCGGGGCGTGCACAGCAGCGAGACCTCCACGACGCGGTCAATCCATCGCTCCTCGGTATCCTTCACTACCAGCACATCAAGGTCGCTGTCGGGACGTGCGTCCCCGCGCGCGTATGAGCCGAAGATGATGATCTTCTCCGGATCGTAGCCCTCCACGATCTTGCGGATCACCTCGCGGACCGCCTCAGGCAGATCGCCCGCCTGAACCTTCGGCATCAGCGCTCAACCTCCCGCGCGTCCTCGATGCGCACCTGGATCGTCCTGCCCCTTGAGAACGTGCGCGCGGGACCAAGCGCCTTCGGGCCCTGCTCGATGCGCGCCTCCATCCGGTCCACCTGCTCCTGCAGCTCCTCCATCTGCTCCAGCAGCCGCAGGATCACCGCCACACCGGCGAGGTTCACGCCCATCTCCTGCGTGAAGCGCTGGATGCGCCGTAGAAGCTCGATGTCGGCATCACAGTAGAGCCGCACGCCGCTGTCCGAGCGACACGGCTCGATCAGCCCCTCGCGCTCATAGAGACGCAGCGTCTGCGGATGGCAGTCGAGCATCCTTGCGGCAACGCCTATTTGATAGCGCGGCTCATCGCGATGTCTGCGCATTCATATCACCTGTCGCGAGGTCTCTGCGGCACCCCGTGGCGACCTTCTACACCCGCAAATCCCGACGCGGGTCCGTCTTCCAGGTTTCGTCAAACTGCTCCAGCATCTCCCGCTGCTGGCTGCTCAGTTTCTCGGGCACCTTCACGCTGATCTCGACGTACTGATCTCCTCGCACCTCGACGCCAGGCCGCTTCACGCCGCGGCCCTTCAGGCGAAGCTCCTGTCCGCTTTGCGTACCCGCGGGGATGGTCATCGTCACAGGCCCGTCTATCGTCGGCACCTTGACTCTTGCCCCCAGCGCCGCCTCAGTGAAAGCAAGCGGCAACTCCATGCGAATGTCGTTGCCATCGCGTTTGAAGACAGGATGCGGCTGCACTCGGATGTTGAGAATCAGATCGCCCGGAGGCCCGCCGGCCGCACCACGGCCACCCTCGCCACGCACACGCACCTTGCTGCCGGTCTCCACGCCCGCGGGCACGTTCACCTTGATGCGGCGCCGGCGAGTCGCCTCGCCGCTGCCTCGGCAGGTGCGGCAGCGCGTCGTCACTACCTGCCCGGTGCCGTGGCACTGTGGGCAGGCCGCACCGAGGTTGAAGAAACCGCCACCGCTCTGCGCCTGACCGGTGCCACCACAGGCGGGACAGGTCTCGGTCTGTCCGCCGATGCCCTCGCAGTCGGGGCAGCGGTCCGAGAGCGTCAGGGAGATCTCTTTCTCCGCCCCATGGACGGCCTCATCGAAGGTCACCGGCATTTCATACTCGACATCCGGGCCGCGCTGGGGTCCCTGCTGAGCGCGCATGCCACCGCGCCCGCCACCGGTGCTGAAGGTGAAGCCCCTGCCGCCGCCCATGTCGCCGAAGAGGTCTCCGAAGACGTCGCGGAACGATCCGGCTCCGTACTGCTGGTTGATGAACTCCCGGAAGTCGCCCTGCTGCCACTGGCCGGTGTGCTGCGCCTGCTCCCACGCCTCGCCGAACTGATCGTACTTGCCCCGCTTCTCGGGGTCCTTGAGCGTCTGGTATGCCTGCGAGATCTCCTTGAATCGCGCCTCGGCCTCGTCATCGCCGGGATTCACGTCAGGGTGATACTCCCGGGCGAGGCGCCGGTAGGACTTTTTGATCTCGTCCTGGGAGGCATCGCGGCTCACGCCCAGGATCTCGTAGAAGTCGGGCTTTTGATCAACTCGCACAATCGCTCACTCTTCGATCTCTATCTCAATTCGCCCGCCGCCGTGGCGTCTCTCCACGCGGATCTCGAGGACGCCGTTATGCAGCCTGGCGCTTGTATTTGTTGTGTCGGCGTCAGATGGCAGCCGCACGGCACGTGAGAAGCGCCCGCCTGCCCTCTCGATGCGCACGCGGCGCGCATCGCCGAGGTCCGCGGGGGGCCGCACCTCTCCGCGCACCCGCACTATGCCCTCCTCGGCCTCCGCCTGAAGCGTCTCCCGCGGCGCGCCGGGCACATCGAACGTGACGAAGTAGGCCTGCTCGGTCGCGCGCAGGTCCATCGGTGGCTGCCACGCGGCGGGCCGGGCAACGCGCCGCCGCCTCTGCATGGCCATCGCCTCACGTACGCGCTCTGTCAGCATCTGCATCTGCCGGAACGGGTCTGTCGGCCTGTTCACGCCTGTTCGCCCTCCGCCTCCGCAGGAAGCTCCTGCGTATCCTCCGCGGCACTCACGCTGATCGAACGCCGCCGCTCGCGCTGCTGCACCGTCACGCGCAGCACACCGTCCTCCAGCTTCGCGGCGACGGACTGGGGGTCAAGCTCCCACGCCATCGAGAACGAGCGGCTGAACTCGCCCATCGGGCGCTCCCGCAGCAGGTACTGCCCGTCGCCGTTGCCGGGGCGTTTGCCGCGGATCGTGACCACGCCATCATCCACCTCGACGGAGACGTCCTCGCGGCTCATGCCGGGCGTCTCGATGAGGATCACGACGGCCTCATCGGTCGCCACGATGTCCACCGGCGGCGTGAATGAGGGCGCATTGTCGTCCGAATCCTGTGCGAAGCTCTCATCGAGCAGGCGATAAAGCCGCTCTCTCAGCTCAAAGAAGTCCTCGATCGGGTCGGTCCACGCGTTTCGCATCATGTCTCCCCTGCGTCGGGTGTGGGCAAGCCGCTCTGACGGCATGCTGCAAACGACAGGGCTGGCAGAGAAGCCTCGGCGCTGGTGCGCCTCACCCTCGCTTCACGAGGGCAGCCCCTCCTGACGACACTGAGGCCGGTCAGGGGCGGGCGCATCCTCTCGAACACGCCCGCCCGATTGTCATTCTCCGCCACCGCAGCCGCAGCCGTTGTCGTTGCCAGCAGCGTGCGGCTTGCCACGGACGTCTACTTCTCGTCCTCGGCCTCGAACTCGGCGTCAATCACGTCGCCCTCGGGCGCGCCGGTCTCAGGGCCGGGGCCTGCGCCGGGGCCGCCTGCAGCCTGCGGGCCACCCTCGGCGGCCGCAGCGGCCTCATAGGCCTGCTGCGAGATGCGGGCGAACTCGTTCTGCACGTCATCAATCGCAGCACGGATCGCGGCCGGATCGTCGCCCTTCGCAGCCTCGCGCATGGCTTCGATCTTGCTGCTCACGGTATCGCGATCGCTCTGCGAGACCTGCTCGCCAAGCTCATTGAGCGTAGTATCAAGCTGGTAGGCCATCTGATCGGCCTGGTTGCGGGCCTGGGCAAGCTCCTCGAAGCGCTTGTCCTCCTCGGCATGCTCCTCGGCCTCGTGGACCATGCGGTCGACGTCATCGTCGGAGAGCTGGCCCGAACCGGTGATCGTGATGTCCTGCTCCCGGCCGGTGGCCTTGTCGCGCGCGGTCACGTTCAGGATGCCATTGGCATCAATGTCGAAGGTGACCTCGACCTGCGGCACACCACGCGGCGCGGGCGGGATGCCCGTGAGGTGGAAGCGGCCGAGCGACTTGTTCTGACTGGCCTTCTTCCGCTCGCCCTGCAGCACGTGCACCTCAACCGTGGACTGATGGTCCGATGCGGTCGTGTAGGTGCGCTGCACGCGCGTCGGGATGGACGTGTTGCGCTCGATGAGGAAGTCCGACACGTCGCCGAGCGTCTCGATGCCAAGCGACAGCGGCGTGACATCAACGAGCACCATGTCCTGCATCTCATCGCCGAGCACCGCGGCCTGGATCGCCGCGCCGACCGCGACGACCTCGTCGGGGTTGATGCCCTTGCGCGGCGGCTTGCCGGCAAGCTCCTCGACGAGCTTCTGAACCGCCGGGATGCGCGTGGAGCCGCCGACGAGGATGACGTCGGCGAGGTCGCCGGCACTGAGGCCTGCGTCCTTCATCGCGCGCTCGACGCTGTCGGCGGTCTTCTTGATGAGATCGCCGACAAGCTCCTCGAACTTCGCGCGGGTGAGCGTCATCTCAAGGTGCTTTGGCCCCTCGCCCTCGACGGAGGTAATGAAAGGCAGCGAGATCTGCGTCTGAATCGCGCTGGAAAGCTCGATCTTCGCCTTCTCAGCGCCCTCGCGGAGGCGCTGGAGGGCCTGGCGGTCGTTACGAAGGTCGATCCCCACGTCCTTCTTGAACTGCTCGGCCATCCAGTCCACGACGCGCTCGTCAAAGTCGTCGCCGCCAAGCTGAGTGTCGCCGGCGGTGGCACGGACCTCGAAGTAGTCGCGCTCGGGGCTGGACTTGTCCACCTCGACGTCAAGTATCGAGACGTCGAAGGTGCCGCCGCCGAGGTCGTACACGAGGATGGTTCCCTCGAGCTTCTGCATCTCGTTGCCGTAGGCGAGTGCGGCGGCCGTCGGCTCGTTGATGATGCGCATGACCTCGAGACCGGCGATCTCGCCAGCCTGCTTGGTGGCCGTGCGCTGGTTGTCATCGAAGTACGCGGGCACGGTGATGACCGCCTGAGTGACCTCCTCACCAAGGAAGTCCGCGGCGTCGTCCTTCATCTTGCGCAGGATCATCGCCGAGATCTGCTCGGGAGTGTAATCCTTGCCGTCGATTGTCGTCTTGTCGCGAGTGCCCATCTTGCGCTTGATGGAGGACACGGTGCGCTCCGGGTTAAGCACCGCCTGGCGCTTAGCCGGCTGTCCTACCAGCCGCTCGCCATCTCGGGTGATCGCAACTACAGACGGCGTGGTGCGCCCACCTTCGGAGTTGGGGATAACCTTCGGTTCTCCCGCCTCCACGACCGCGACGCACGAGTTGGTGGTGCCAAGGTCAATTCCCACCACTTTTGCCAATGTGAGTCACCTCATTCTGTAAAGTACGACCGCGCATCTCTCGGCACCGATGGCTGCGCAACAAGCGCATCTCGGTCGCGCGGCGCTGGACTGTTTTGCGCGACCCCGGTGGCCTCAGATGTGCCGCCGGGGCGATGTCAAACTACCTTCAGTGTGCGCATAATATCACTTGATAGTATTGATGTCAAGGGTCTGCGGTGGAATTCTGAGGGGGGCTTGGGGGGGCAGTGTTGCGTCTGTCGTGGGAGATGTCGGCGCGGGGGAACAACGACAACTACCTGCGACACCTGTGCGCCTTCCATGTGCCACGGGCGCCC
>LSQX01235611.1_pt1 | contig 40314 bp, 38 predicted proteins | sample 654561 | NCBI WGS metagenome assembly LSQX01 (sample SAMN04489861, study PRJNA283612) | anaerobic digester metagenome | isolation source: 4 biogas reactors fed with cattle manure at either 37C or 55C with and... | place: Denmark: Kongens Lyngby | collected 2014 | reverse complement strand
TTAACTTTAGACATAGTAAAATCTTCTGAAATAGAAGGCGAATTGCTCAATTACGAACAAGTACGCTCTTCGATAGCCAGACGTTTAGGTATCAACACAGCAGGTCTTGTTCCAAGCAATCGACATATTGAGGGTGTTGTAGAAATGATGCTTGACGCTACACAGCGTTATGGTTTACCTTTAACTGAAAAACGCTTATTTGGCTGGCATGCAGCACTTTTCCCCATAGGTTACAGTGGACCTTACAAAATAGAAACAGACAAATACCGCACGGGAGAAATGCAAGTAGTTTCTGGTGCAATGGGCAAAGAAAGAGTTCATTATGAAGCCGTCGCGTCAAAGTTAGTTAAAGCTGAAATGGACAAGTTTTTAGATTGGTTTAATAATGAACAACAGCTCGACCCTGTTCTTAAAGCAGCCATAGCTCACTTTTGGTTTATAATTATCCATCCTTTTGATGATGGTAATGGCCGCATAGCCAGGGCGATAACAGATATGTTGCTTGCGCGTGCAGAAGGTAGCGGTGAGCGTTTTTATAGTATATCAAGCCAAGTTTTAATTGAAAAAAAGCAATACTATGGTGTTTTGCAGAGGGTGCAACACAGTACCGGCGATATTACCGAGTGGATAGAATGGTTTTTGTATTGTTTAAAAAATGCAATGAAGGTAACCGAGCAAGCCAGTCAAGGGATTTTGCGCAAAGCTGAATTTTGGAAACTACATGAGCAAACTCCCATCAATGAAAGACAACGGTTTATGATAAACATGTTATTTGACGGGTTTAAAGGAAAGCTGAAGACCAGCAAGTGGGCGAAAATCACCAAAGTTTCCACCGACACTGCCTTACGCGACATCAAAGACTTAATCAACAAAGGAGTGCTACAAGAAACTGGCGAAGGTGGCCGTAGCACTAATTATGAACTAAAAAAACTTTGAAAATTCTAAAACTATGGACCAGTGTGGTAAAAGTGTGATGTAGATACGCTGTTTGTGATTAAAGACAGCAAAATAACCGATAAATTCGCTATAAACTCCGTTTTTGACAGCGTTGCCGTGAGCAAAACCGATGGCGAATACCAGCTAGGCTTTTTTAAAGGGAAAAATTCAGTGAAAAACATCGCTATAAATGCGGTGGATAGCATTGTGTTTTATCGCCCCGTTTTTGCCACAGATTCCAGCAGTAGCAGTGAATCAGAAGACACGCCAGTTATAAACGGTAAAATAACCGATGCCCGAGATGGCAATGTTTATAAAGTGGCGGAAATCGGCGACCAAACTTGGATGGCTGAAAACTTGCGTTACTTGCCGGGTGTTGATGGTATTGATACAAGTAGCACAGATCCTAAATACTATGTATATAAATATACTGGAAGTAGCATTGCAGAGGCAAAAACTAGCAGTTATTATCAAAAACATGCCGCTTTGTATAACTGGCCGGCTGCTTTAGAGGCTTGCCCTGCGGGTTGGCATTTGCCTACTGATGCGGAGTGGAGTGTTTTAGAAGATTATTCTGGTGGCAGATCGAATCAGTACGGATTCGGAGCGTTGCCCGGCAATTACTTCTACGGTAGCCGCTTCTCCAATGAGTCGATCATCGGCTTCTGGTGGAGTGCCACAGCGGACGATCCGTCTTTCGCTTACGGCCGGAACTTGTACTACAACTACGACAACATTTACAGGAACTACAATGTCAAGAGCCAAGGGTTCGCAGTGCGTTGCCTCAAGGATTAACGGCTCTTTCGTTATTAACCTTAAAACCCACAGCAATTAGTATTTATATTATGAATAACAAATCTCTATTAGGATAAGAACCATGACTGTTACGCGTATTTTATTTTTGTGTTTTGTGCTTTTTTCAGGACTTAGTGCCAGTGAAACTCCTAAATTGACCATTAAAGTCGAAAATATTGAAGAACTTAGTGGTAATATTAGAATAGGGCTTTTTAACACCAAAGATAATTTTTTAAAGGAAAAATCTATCTTCAAGAGGTATAAAATACCTGTTAAAAACACTGTTGAAACCATAGTTATAGATGATTTACCCCAAGGTGAATATGCCTTTATGCTATATCACGATAAAAACAGTGATGGCAAAATGAACCGAAATTTAATTGGTATTCCCCAAGAGCCTTTTAGCTTTTCAAATAATGTGCGACCTAAGTTTTCGCTGCCCACTTTTGAGGATTGTAAATTTGCATTAAAGCAAAATACCACAATGAAAATTCAGTTAAAATATTACAATCAAAAGTAGCTGTTGTTTTGAAGTGTTTTGGGAAACGGATTGCTAAAAAACTTCGGCTATTCTAAAATATCCGCAATCTCAATCCGAAACAGCAAAATTTACGGAGATTATTCCTAAATGCGGTGAATAAACACTTTATAACCTTGAAAAAGAAGTGTAATTCATTATATTATTCGTAGATTAAAATTTGAATTTTTGTCCGAAACAAACTGCCCGAAGAAAATATAAACAAAGGAATAATCAAGAATGAGTAAGCTGTTTCTTAAAGATTCGTTTGTTTTATTATTAGTCACACTAAATGCTTTAGTTGTTTTTTTTAGTGGTTTTGACTTAACAAGTTCTGTACAAAAAGTGTTGATATATGCAGATGTTTGTTTCACAGTAGCATTTGTGTATGAAGCGATAGTGAAAGTCAAAACTGCTGGTTGGCGTGGATATTGGGAGCAAGGTTGGAATAAATTTGATTTTGTTCTTGTGCTAGTTTCTATTCCTTCAATATTAATAGTTTTTTTACAGTTAGATATTATAGATGCAAGTTATTTGTTAGTGCTTAGAACATTAAGGGTATTTAAAGTTTTTAGATTTTTTAGCTTCGTACCTGATGTAGAAAAACTACTAAGCAGCATTAAAAGAGGTTTAAAAGCATCAGTTTTGCTTTTGATTACTTTTGCAACATTTCTCTTCGTTATCAGCATTCTCTCAAATAATTTATTTAAAGAAGCAGAGGCTTTTAAAGATCCTGCAACTTCTTTATATACCATGATGCAGTTGATCTCAATTGAGGGGTGGTATGAAATACCATTAGCCATTCAAACTGATATGCCAGGAGCGAGCGTCTTTTTAACAAGATTATACTTTGTGGTATTACTCATTGTAGGAGGTATGTTTGGAATGTCTTTTATTAACGCTGTATTAGTTGATGCGATGGTTATGGATAATAACGATGAATTAGACAGCAAAGTAGATAAGTTAAATACTGATTTAGTAGCTGAACTAGAACAAATAAAAAAGACTTTAGAAGAGCTAAAGCACAACAATCGTTTTAATTGATTTTATCATAATTTTCTACAGTTTTTAACATGGCTTCACTAAAGTTAAATATGTCATCTAAACTTAGAATTTCTGATTTTATCTCTTTCTTTTGGTCATCAAAAGTTGCTATGTATTTTTTAATTCCATTAAAGTATAGTCGGCATATTGGTTTTCGATTATTGTCGTCAAGCAGTATAGCGAAATAAGATTGAGCATCACGATAAACTACTCTTTCAGATGAGATATGCTGCCTAAGAATAGTTTTTACTATCATAAAGCCTTCCAGCTCTTCTTCCGTTGTGATTATTTTATTTTTCGACTTTGGCTCAGAAGCCTTATCCTCAACTTCTTTTACTGAATCATCTTCTTTATTGAGTGCTGTTTTAAGCCTTTCAGTTATTAGATCACTTATGTGTTGTTTAATTGATTTTTTTGTGAGTTTTGTAAGCTGTTCTAAAACCTTTGCTGTTATCATACCTGGATAAACTTGTCTAGCAAAATGTCTGACAAAATCTGCGCTTGGATCTGTTAATTCTTGTTGTAATAATTGTTTAAGTTCGTTTAAGTATTTTAAATCGCTTGCGGCATTTACAATGCTATCTATGTCAAAATTCGATTTATGGAATTTCTTTAGTTCTTCAATTTGGTTGTCTTTTATCTCTGTAATATTGAATTCTAAAAAAGGTTTTTCATCCATTTTGTTAGGTTCGACTAAATCGGAATAAAAGCGATAATTAATTCCATTAGTAAGCAATCCAAATTTTGCATTTGAGACGTGAAAGTATCTTAAAAGTTGTCCGTCGTGAAGGTTTAAATTTTGTCTCCAATCCTTACATTCTACTAATATCGTTGGTTTTCCATCTTTCATAATTGCATAATCTATTTTCTCTCCTTTTTTGGTACCGATGTCAGTAATAAATTCAGGTACTACTTCTAATGGATTAAAAACATCATAACCCAAAACTTGCAAAAAAGGCATAATAAATGCATTTTTTGTAGCTTCTTCGGTTTGAATTTGGTCTTTCAGTGTGTTGGCTCTTTCTGCAATTTGTTTCAAGTTGTTTTTAAAATCCATAATTTATCTCATTTCAGTTTATGTGTTCATTAGTTAACATATTTTAATATATGTTATTCTAAAACCTTAACCAAGGTTTATATTTATAATGAAGAAACAAACACGAGTCTAAAAAAGGAGGGGATGTTCAACATGTACTACAGTTTTGATAACATGGATTCTGACTATAGCATCAAGAATAACGGGTTTTCCGTGCGTTGCCTCCAAGACTAAGCGTCGTTTTTTAACGATCTTTCATTTGTTCTGCAATCCAATTAAAAGTTTTTTCCATGCCAACTTTTAAAGGAATTGACGGAGCCCAACCGAGAACTTGTTTAATCAGAGTATTGTCAGAATTACGGCCTCGAACGCCTTGGGGAGCTGTTAAATCGTAATCGTATTCCACTTTTATACCCGCGAAATCCGCTGCCATATCATGGAGTCCTTTGATGGAAATAAGTTCATCGGAACCTAAATTAATGGGGTCAGTGAAATCTGATTCCATTAAACGATTTACTCCTATTACGCAATCATCTATGTACATAAATGAGCGGGTTTGCAGGCCATCGCCCCACATATTTACTCGGTGATTGCCACTTTTTTGCGCTTCCAACACTTTCCGTATTGCTGCTGCAGGGGCTTTTTCTCTACCGCCTTCAAAAGTTCCCAAGGGGCCATATACATTGTGAAATCTTGCTATTCTAACATCTATGCCATGCTCTTTGCCGAGATAATAGTACAATCTTTCCGAAAATAGTTTTTCTAAACCGTATAAAAGGTCTGGTTGCGCAGGCCAAGCATCGCTTTCTTTTAATGCAGCGGAATCGGCGCTTGTTTGTTTAGTTTCGTTATATACACAGGCGCTGGAAGAGTAAAAGATTTTTTTGGGTCTATATTTAACTGCTAGTTTTGCTGTGGTGGTGTTAATTTCAATGGATAAACCACAGTCAAATTGGTTAAGTTCACAAAAACCAATACCACCCATATTGCAAGCAAAATTGTAAACTTCGTCAAAATTGCCTTCTTTGAAAATATCATCCATGGGCTCATATTTTGAAGCGTCCTGCACAATGTTATTCGCTTCAGAATGAACTTGATACCAGTCTTTGGTGTCTTTTATATCGACTATGGTAACATTATGATTGTTTTTGATTTTATTTTTTGCAACAAAGCCACCAATAAAACCACCGCCGCCTAATATTAAAATGTTCATGATTTTTCCTTTTTATTTTGTAGCACAATTATAGCAAATGCTCAAAAATATACAAGAAACTTAATCCCCCTCGATTTGCGGGGTAGGAGAGGGATCTTGCCCCAAAAGCTGGTTCCATTTGTCGAAAACGGGCTTTTCTAAGGCTTCTTCCCTAAACTCATCGGGGGTCATAATGGGAATGCCGCTTATAATAGGATAGTTGCGTTCGCAAGTGGCACAGCTAAGCATGCCTTCTAAAACCTCATCGTTATCGGTGTCCAGTGTAAAGATTTGCAGATCCAAATCGCTTTTATCAAAAGGACAGCAGAGCTTTTCTTCTATGGTTTTTAACTTCATTTTAATCTCCTAGTTGCGCCACTAATTCGCGCACAATTTGTTGAGGATGGGGGTGATTCATCACCGCCGAAATCACGGCCACCCCGTCAAAAGGCAAGCCCCGCAGTTCGCTGAGGTTTTGCGCATTAATGCCCCCCGCCAAGTACAGCGGTTTCGGGGTCAGTTTACGACATTGCACAATGGTTTCGGGGCGCACAATTTCACAGCTTGTCACCGTAGGCGAGGGGAAAACCGAGCAAAAAGAGTAGTAATCCACCGGAGCATCTTGCTCCACCACGCTTAAATCATTTTCCAAGGTTAGTCCGGTAATAGCATTTCGGGGAAGTTGTGCCCAAATATCTTGCCAATTTGCGGGCAAAGCATCGAAATGCACCCCATCCAGGGCGTATTCTTTGAGCATTTCCCATTTATTGTTGATTAATACGGGAACAGAACTATCTTCCCAAATTTGCAGCACTTTTTCCACCACCGCACCCAGCTTTTGCTCTGCTTCGGGATTATCCCAAATTTGCACCGCCGCAATAGCTTCGCCGGTGATTTGTTGCAGTTGCCGGGTCATGGTTTCCAAATTCTGAGCGGAATCCACCACCACATAAATCCCTTTATGCAGTTGCTTCATATTATTTTAAACCTGCTTGCATAGATTGGGCAAAAACGCCCCAGTAGGGATCTTCTTCGGCGTATTCCAAAGCTTCTTTCTGCCCATTTTGCACCACGCTTTTGGTATTTTCCGCTAAAGTTCGCCCCACCACCGCCGCACTTATCCCAGCGTCTTGCAAAAGCTTCACAATTTCCGCACTTGCGGCAGGATCGCAGGCCAAAACCAGACTTCCCGTACCCACACATCTAAAAGGATCCAGCTGAAATAGCCCACACAGCGCTTTTTGCTCATTTCCCAAAGGAATCTGGTTTTGTTGCACTAACACGCCCACGCCTCCGGCGGCGCACATTTCGTAAATCGTACCCAAAACGCCACCTTCGGTAACATCGTGTAAGGCAGAAATCTTTGCTAGCATCTCGGGCTGCTGCCGTAAAGCCTGCACTTCGGACAGCACAGAAGTTTGATAAAAACTCTGGGCTAAACTGTGCTGCACCTCAGCGCCCAAATGCTTGCGCACATGCTCGGGAAAGCTTTTGGCCAATATGGCCGAGCTTGTAAGCGCTGCGCTTTTGGTGGCAATAATATCTTGCCCCGGCTTTACTTGGGCGGTGGTCTTAGCTTGGGCTAATTCCACCTGGGCAAACATAGTTACCCCCCCAGAAATGGTGGTATTAGTCACCTGATCAAAGCCCGTATGCCCACCGGTGATAGCGATGCCCATTTCTGCACAAAATTGGTGGATATAATTCCAATATTCTTGCAAAGAATCATTGCTCATAGAGGCAGGCAAATTAAAGACAAATTGGGCGTATTGGGGCAAAAAACCACTGGTGGCTACATCGTTGGCGGTTAGCACCACCGAAAGCCAGGCGGATTCTTTGATCCCTATGGTGGGAATCAAGCTCGTGGGGTCGCTGGCCATAACCAAAGCTTGGGTATCATTAAGCTTTACCACGGCGGTATCTACGCCAAATTGTGGCCCTTGCACCACATTGGGGTTGGCAAAACCAGCATTTTTAATCATCAAGTTTTCTAGGGAACTGCGATCTATCTTTCCTAAACGGCCCATGATTTACCTATCTGTAAATTGAATATACATGCCAAAAAAGTCTCCCACTGGTACATCCCATTTTTTTATGGGAAACCATTTCGGCAAACCAGTACAATGCCATTTAAGGGTGTATTTACGCCCTTGAAGTGCTTTGTCAATGATCTTGCGCAAAGTCCTTGGAGTATAAAAGGTTGCGGTGTTGTAATATTGGTTTTTACCCACGGCTTGTTGGGCGCGACGGCGAATAATTTTAGGGGTATTGCGATTCATCATTCCCATAATTATCCCATATTTAGCCACTCGGGCGGCTTCTTGTAGCACTTGCACCGGATCTTTATAATATTCAAAAGTGGTGATAAAACCCACCGCATCATAGCTTTGATCTTTAAAAGGTAAATGATGGGAGTCTGCCATGACCAAATCACCATCAAAACGGTACAGTGCTTGGGAAAGCATAAAAGGGGAGATATCGCCCCCGGTGGATTCTAAGCCAATATCAGGCCACCAACGGGTAAAACGGGTGGTTCCACAACCAAATTCCAAAATATCTTCCACTCTTTCGTCAGCTTTAATTAGCTGTTCTAAAACGCTTTTTTGGTCGCGTTCAGCTTCTTTGTAGGGACCTTCGTAGTAATCCTCGTAGCGATCGGTGTATTCGCGGTTAAAAAACCATTCATCTCGGCCTTGCCAAGTTACTTGTTGTTGGGATATTAAGGAGGTCTTAGATTCAGTTAATTCTTTAGTAGTTTTCATATTCCCTTTCCTGGGTTGACTTCGAAAAGGAACTAAACCATAAGTTTTAGCATCTCTTCGTTGGCATTACCCAAATCAGATTTTACGGGTTTGTTCTCAGCAATGTATGCACAAAGCACCCCGTGCTTTTCACAAAGTTAATAATTATTTCTTCCTAAAAGGTTTGGTTAAGGTTAGTTGAGTCTTTTTCAGCCAGCAACGCCCAGGACAACTGGCGCTGTTCGAAACATCGTTCCAAAACATGCAGTGTTGGCAAGGGTCAGTTATCAGCAAGCGGATTTTCTTAAAGCTACCCACGGCCAAAATAGCTATCACTAAAACTGTGCTAATTTGCAGGTATAGTCCTTCTTCCAATAGATAGCTCCACACATCTTCCCATTTGGCCATGCCCATTAATTGCGAACTCAAATGCCTAGCAGTGTGCCCGATCATTTTTACGCCTTCGCCATCTAGCATAACATAGTTCACTAACATTCCTCCAGCCAAAGCCATAAGTATTAACGACCCCATATAAAAGAACATGGTTTTAAGCCCCATGGATCTGCGAATCACCGAAAGTTCGCCCAAATTGGTGGCGGGACCGGCCAAAAAGTATGCAATTCCCACTCCAGGGCTGGCACCTAGCATCAACAAACGCTGCACCACGGGAATCGAAGGTACCGAACAGGTGTAAATGGGGATGGTTAATATAATCACGAAAATAATACTTAATATTCCAGCGCCCCCTAGCCAAGAAGCAATCCAATTAGGCGGCACTAACACACTAACTGCAGTGGCCAAAGTGAGCCCAAACAATAAATCTAAGCTGATTTCTGCACCTAAATCGAAGAAACCCCAGTTAAAAGCTCGTTTTATCCGTGTCCACAAAGGTTTTTTACGCTCTTCTTCTGTTAAGTCTTCATCTCGATGCTGAAATCCTTTTTGGTTTTCCCGATAAACCTTGCCTTGGGGCAAAACTTTGTTGCCTACAAAACCTAAAATAAAAGATCCTACTAAAACTATGCCTACATAGTATGCCATAAATACTGGCCCCAACAAGCTAATTCCTAAAATAAGGGAAACTGGCGAAATAGCAGGGGACGATGTCATAAAAGAAAGCACTGTGCCTCGGGAAGCACCGCATTTAACCAGTCCTACTCCCAAAGGTATAACTCCGCATGAGCAAACAGGCAAAACCGCACCAATTCCCACCGCTTTAAGTAAAGGTCCCAAGCCCTTAGGTCCTAACCAGCGCGCTAAAAAATCCCGGGGCAAAAACTCCCGTATAAATGCGGCGATAGCATAACCCATAAGCACATAAGGTGCTGTTTCGGAAAGCGTATAAAAAAGAGTGCTGCTAAATTTTTCTAAAAGTTCCAATTAATTTATCCAATAGTTGTTGACAATCACTATATTAAGAATAGTATAATTATATAAGAATTATTAATGGATGCTTTATGAAAAAACTGATGATACTACTCATATTCGGTATGTTTGGCATGGCAACGGCTAAAAACTATAGCATTGACTCCACAAATTATACCACCCGTAATAATTTAATTGTAAGTGAGCGTTTGGCAATTTTGCCGGAGTTTGGCAATCAGATATTTCCATCTATGCCTTCTACCATAGAACTGGGTAGTTTGTATTTGCGCAATAAAGAAGATGCTCAATCTTATTCTTGGTTTAAATCTAAGCCTCGATCCCAAGCTTATCATAAACTGCATGCTTTTCGCGATGCTACCATCGATATTAACGAGTTTGTTTATACCAAATTCTATGGATCAATCAACGCCAAGGCTTTCCAAGATGAAGCTGAAGTATATTTCGATGAAAACTATATATACTCCAGCAGAGTTTCTACCCTTTATTATATGCGTGATGGTCGTTGGCACGAACTTAAATCCCAAGATGCCGAATTAGGTACTTTGATTGTGGAAACATCTTTTCCATGTTCCGTCGCTATTAATGGTCGCCAAATGGGGCTAACTCCCTTGCATTTGAGCGGAGTTATGGCTGGAGTTCATGGCATAAACTTATGGGCTCCAGGTTATATTGACCTTATCACTGGCGCGGTGGTGGTGCATGCCAAACAAACCACCAAAGTTGTGGAAATGATTCCCCTAGATTCTGTCTCTGAATATGCTCCTTTACATCAAGTTAGCATGGAAAATGTTACTCAAGCTGTTCTTTTGGAGCAATTAGAACCCTGGTGGGATCAATTAGAAAATAATAATGAACTTTATTTGCAATTTGTGGAACAAAAAAAATCTGATTTCCATGCAATTTACCCTCCAGTTTTGAAACCACCTCCTTTTATTGCTTTGGGAGATTTGGATTATAAACGCTATATAGAACGCTTTGAACAAACTCGTGCTCAAGCCCAAGAGCAGTTTTTAGAAGTTACTGTTGGCTCCAATCAGGAGCAAGCTGCGATTTGGGAGATAGCCAATGCTCGCAAAGACAGTTTGGAGGCCGATACTTTGGTGCAAAGGGTTATGCTCGATGTGTGGCGAGTGGAATCTGATATTTTGTATTTGAAATTAAGTGATCAAAAGCAGCGCATGGATTTCACTTGGAGCACTCGTATGAATGCTGAAATTTACAGCGATTCTCTTTTAGCTTTGTTGCAAGATAGCACTGCGGAAACCTATTTGCAGGTGAAATATCAAAATAAACCAGCTATGCTAGTAGATAGCCTACAACAGCGTTATCGTAAAAATTATCGCTATTTAGATATGTTTTTAATCGTTGAAAACGAAGTTGATACCTTAGAAGGGGTGTTTTTGTTGCCTAATTATCTGTTAGCATTGCAAGAAGTTCAAGATTGGCTAGCTGCGCAAACTCCTAAGACTTTGCCTGAAGTTGTAGATACTGTGGAGCCAGAGATTGCGGTACAAGATGTTATTCCACCACCACCTGAACCAGAAGAGCCTGAAGTTCCCATTGACCCAAATTTTTGGGTGCAGCATTACCGTGGCATTGTGGTAGAAATTCCTGGAGGTACATTCCGCTATAAGGGTAAAACAGTGCAAATGTCGCCATTTGCTTTGCATCGCACCGAAGTTAGCCAAGAGCATTTGCAGCGCATCACCCTTAAAAATCCCGCTAAAAAATTTGTGGGCGCTAAATTACCTGCCCACAGCATAAATTGGCATGATGCCCGCGCTTTTTGCCGTGAAATAGGTGGTGATTTACCCACGGAAGCTCAGTGGGAATACGCTGCTCGGGCTGCCTCTGAAAGTGGTTTAGAATGGGAGCAATTTAAAGGGGAAGGCATAAGCGCCGATGATTTTGTGGTTTATGCCAATGATCCTAAAAATAAAGATTCTGGCCCCCAAGTGGTAGCTTCTAAAAGGCCCAATGCTTGGGGCTTATACGATATGACTGGGAATGTTTCTGAGTGGACTTTAGACAAAGATTCTTGGTTCAATTTTTATGTGCAAAGCCAAGATCCCACTGGTTCTTGGATTGGAGCTGACCGAGTTTTAAAAGGCGCTTCTTGGCAAAGCTCAGCAGATAAATTGGACTTGAAAAATAAGGATTACGAAGATCCCCGTTATTGGAGTCCCAAATTAGGTTTCCGTTGCGTGTTTCCTGCGGAACAAGCTTTAAATCCCGAAAATTTCAAAAAGGAACTTTTGGCTAAAGATTCTTTGGTTATGTCCCAAGGTTTACAGCTTTTGGGAGGCAATATTGAACAGCTTATCCAAGAAGCCAGCCAATAATCGCTTTAAATGGATTTTTAGTCTTTATTGCTTTACTAGTTTAGATTTTTTTGATATATTTTAAAAATGCTTAAAAACCGCACAATTCTACTTCTAATTCACCTGTAGCGGAGTGAAGTGTTTAAGCTATTAAATGCCCGCTCCTTGAGTGGGCTTTTTTATTTGGCACATTTAAGGTTAAAACGGCACAATTTAATTAGGAGCGCAAAGGAAAACAGCGCTATTAAAAAATAAGGATTAATTATGACTTTAAAATCACCTTTCTTTTACGACATTACCTTACGCGATGGTAATCAAGCTTTGGCCAAGCCCTGGAACACCCAAGAAAAAGAACTGGTTTTTCGTCAACTCCTTAAATTGGGTGTGCAAGGGGTAGAAGTGGGCTTTGCCGGCGCTTCAGATATGGATTTTGAAGCTTGCGAACATTTAGCCCGCTTAACTGCTGAAATGGCTGAGCAAGGCGACAAATCCGCGCAAAATGTGGTGATTTCTGGCTTGGCTCGGGCGGTAAAGTCCGATATTCAAAAAGTTTGGGATGCCATTCAATACGCTCCTAACCCCCGCATTCATACCTTTATTTCCCTCAGTTCCTTTAATATGGAAAATGTATTGCGCATGAGCCCCGCCGAAGTTAAAAGCCGAGCCGTAGAGGCGGTGGCTTTTGCGAAAAGCTTGGTGGGGGAGCGGGGCACAGTACAGTTTTCGGCAGAGCATTTCGGCGATTGCCACGACAATATGGATTTTGTGATTGAAGTGTTGCAAGCGGTGGTAAAAGCTGGTGCGTCCGTGCTAAATTTGCCCAATACGGTGGAACGCTATCGTCCCATGCACTTTGTGAACATGGTGCGCCAAGTGGTGGAATCTGTACCGGCGAGCGTTACGGTGGCGGTGCATAACCACAACGATTTAGGCATGGCCACGGCCACCACGGTGGAAAGCTATTTTGCCGGAGCGGTGCAAATGGAAACTGCGCTTAACGGCTTGGGAGAGCGAGCCGGCAACACCAATATGTATGAGGTCGCCGTGGCTTTGCACAACTGCGATGTGCCAGTGCCCATCAATTTTGGGGAGATTTATGAGACGGCATTGTTGGTTTCCAAATGGGCAGATGTGCCTATTTACAGCAAAGCGCCTTTGATTGGTCCCGAAGCGGTGGCTCATCGCAGCGGAATCCACCAAGATGGCGCGGCGAAAACCAAGAATATGAAAAAGGGCGCCTATAGAGCCATTGATTACGCTTTAATTGGGCGCGATGACAACGATGTTATCACTTTTACCTCCCAATCGGGGAAAACCGCGGTTTATGAGATGGTAGCCAATGGCGGTTATAAAATCAGCATCGAAGAAGCCGCTGAATTGCAACCTTTGCTCAAAGAAATTTCAGAAAAAGAAGGGGAACTTTCAGAATCCCGAGTTTTGGAAATCTTTAGGCAAGAGCGCATCAATGTCAATGGCGTTTTGACTTTTACCAGCATTAAAGTGCAACCCGAAGGCAATGAATTTGTGTTTCGCTTTCGCCATAAAGGAGAAGCCCAAGAAAAGATTATCCAAGCCGAAGGCCCCATCGAAGCTTGCTTAATGCTTATGGGAAGCTTAGGTTATGCGGTGGAATTGTTGGACTACACCCAGTCGGTGGTTCCTAAAAAAGATTCCCTGTGGGTGGGCAAAGGCTTGTCCGAGATTTCCCTGCGACGCAATGGTAAAAAGGTAGTGGGGCGCGGCGTAAGCAGCGATACCCTAGTTGCTAATATGAAAGCGGTATTTACCGGCGTTAATTTGCTATGGTCTTAGATTATATTAAGATATTCAGCTTATTTTAGGCGTTTTCAACTGATTTGGGGGCTTTCACAGCTCTAAACACAATATAGGCTACAAATAATGCTCCTAAAGCTGCTCCGACCATGCTCAAATGTGAGTAATATTGTTGGAGCAGTTCTTTTTGGGAATACAAAAAATAGCCCAAAAGCACTAACACAATATTCCAAATGGTGGCGCCAATAAAAGTGAAGCTTAAAAACACTTTTAAATTCATGCGTGAAAGTCCTGCTGGAATGCTTATTAATTGGCGTATGCCCGGCACTAATCTGCCCACTAGGGTAGATATTCTCCCGTTTTTAACGAAAAACTTCTCTGCTTTTTCCAAGCCTTCTCTATCCAAAAGCATGGCGTGGGCCAAGCGGGTATCTACTAAGCGGTAAAGAATAGGGCGACCCAGTTTGAGAGCCAAAAAATAGTTGATAATAGCGCCAAACATGGCACCGATGGAGGCAGAAAGCAAGACTAACCAGACATTTAACTCCCCTTGGGCAGCCTTCCAAGCCGCTGGGGGCACTATAATTTCCGAAGGAAAGGGAATAAAAGAGCTTTCTATGGTCATCAATAAGATCACAGTTCCGTAATTGATGTGCAGCATATACCAATCGGCCACTTGTTGTATAATTTCGTGCATAATCTTCCTACATTAAGTTCCACAAACGGGGATAATTCCAAGTCCACTGGGTGGGGTTTTCTACAATCCATTGTTTCACAGAGGCGGTGATTTCCGACACCAAATCTTGGGTATTTTGCGGATTGTTAAAAACCTTTTCAAAACTAATAATATGTTGGCCATTTTGGCGAAAAGTTCTGAATAAGACTAAACTTGCACCCATTTCTTGGGCTTTTAGAGCCAAACGCAGCCACAAATAGCTGGGATTTCCCAATAAATTAACTTCGTTGCCCCTAACATCGCGAGCTTGATCCACCATTAGCGCCAAAATTTGCGGTTTCTCAAAAAGTTTGCGTAAAATTTGCGGACTTTGGGCGGGGCTGTGGGGCTGAATTAGGGGATGAAAGCGCATTTTTTGCAACCATTGATTCATACCCGCTGGAAAGTTCATGGCTTGTACCAAATGCACGGGAACGCCGAAATTTGTGAGTGCCCGGTGCAATATTTCAAAGGCCCCACTATGTATGCTTATGGCCACCACCGGCCGCTGCTGCGCCAATTCATTACTTAACAGCTCCGCTTGGCGCATTATCACCGGCAAAGCGCTGGGTTTATGCAAATAGCGTAGAGAATCCCAAGCGTTGTAAAATAGATCCCCATAAACTTGCTTTGCCTGGGGTTTGGGGACGAAGTTTGCCCTGTGGAGATGCTTTTTAACCCGCTTAATTTCGCTTTTACGGAAAAAGCGAAATACCGGCCAAATAATTTCGAAAATATGTTGCTGCTTTTGGCGGGGCCACCATATTAAAATTCTGCTTAAAAGCGACAGGAATATGGTGGTTAAGCGGGACATCATCCCGAAAAGCTCAAAATGCTTTGCCCCATTGCGGCGGCAATCTTCTCAGCGTTCAGGTTTTCGCCGCCATAAGAAAGCTCCGGGGCGATTTCGTACAACAAAGCGTCGTTTATTTGTCCGCCAGCTTCCTGAAGCCATTGTCGGTGCAATTGCCCCAACAATTTCCGTGCGCTGGCTGGGGAATCATCGCCAGTGGCGTTTTTCACCGGGGCAAATTCGCTGTTACGCAAAACGCCATAAGCCAACATTTGCCCTAAAAGCGGAAAAGCATCGAATAAAAACTGCTCGAACTTCCAAGCATTGGGCGCTTCAGGCTTTACAAATCCCTGTTGGGGATCCCAAAAATCCACCTTTTTAAAAGCATTGTGCCAGGGTAGGGGATGAGCTTCTAATTGGCGTAAAGCCTTCATGCTAAAAGCGTGTACCGCAATATTAGCACCGTCATAAACCAATTTATCGCCCTGGGTAGCTTCGCGCATTTGTGTATCTAAATCGCTGTATTCAATCACCATGGGATTGCCATTGTGATAGGCAAAAATCCCTACTTTTTCTTGGGCATTGGCTTTGGAAACTACTTTGGAAGCACTTAAACTGTCTTCAAGGGCTAAAGCCCCCATAAAAGCTGGGTCGCACACCTTTACTAAGGCGTTATCTACGCTATTTAAAAACACATATTCCACCCCAAAACTGGAAAACCAGTCTAAGGCACCACTTTGAGCCAAAGCTCTAAAGCAACCGCCATTGCCATCGGGAACCAAGGCTAAATTGGCTGGTCCACTGCGCAAGATTTTGCCATTGACATCTAAGGCAGGAATCATGGATTGGGGGAAAAACTTAACCAAACCCGGATTTAAACCAAAAAAGTTATGATTTTCAAAGAAATCCACCGTGGCTTGGTGATTCAAAGGGCTGGTCATTATACACCAAGGAATAGGCCGGCCATAACGCTTTTCTAGGTTTAGTAAACGCTCGGCTTGGAGCTGAAATAGCGACTTTTGGCTGGGTAAATCAATGCTGTAAATCCCTTTGGGACCATCAAAACCCAAGCGAGAACCTTGACCGCCGGCTACTAAAAAAGCCCCCACGGCTCCCTGGGCTATAAGTTCTTCACCTTTTTGCAACCATTGGGAATATTTGGGGTTTTCTAAGGCCAATTCAAAATCTAGGGGAGTGATTTCTCCTTCAGTGGATGCAGCGGTGTTTTGAGTTTGGGAAAAAAGTTCTTCTAAAAGCACTAAGTCTAGTTCAAAAAGCTCTTGTTCATAGTCATTTTTTTGGTCTAAACTGAGTCTGCAAAGGTTATCTAGTAAGTGATTTTGGTTGTGATTAAGTATGTTTTGGTGTACGCTTAGGGAATGTGGCATTAATGACCTGTGAAAAATATGACCAAACCAGCGATTAAAGCAAAAATCGACATTAAGTGCATGCGCCAGGCAATTTTTGAGTTTAAAAGAGGTTTAGAAGAAAATTTATCTTTCCATTTCATTTGAAAGTGATGGTGAATGGGGGCGCATAGCAAAAGTCTTTTACCTTTAGTAATTTTAAAATAAGCAATTTGTAAAACCACAGAAAGTGCCTCGGCTATGATAACCAAACCCACAATGGGTAAAAATAGTTCTGCCCGCACCAAAATAAACATAATACCAATAGCGCCGCCAAATCCCACCGCCCCAGCATCGCCCATATAGATTTCTGCAGGAGGGGAATTGTACCACAAATAAGCCAATAAAGTACCTAAAATCGCCGAAGCAATGGGGAAAAGTTCATCCACTCCGGGCAAAAAAGGTATGTGTAAATATTCAGAGAAAATAAAGTTACCACTAAAATACGCCACTAAGCCCACAAAAACCATGCTAGTCATAATAGGTACAGAAACCAAACTGTCTAAACCATCGGTAAAGTTGGTTCCATTGGCCGAAGCGGTGATTATAAAAGACATAAACAAAATAAAAGCCCAGTTCGGCAAATAGGGATGCCAAACCGAAGGTTTTACAAAGGGAATGGTCAAATGCCCTTTAAGTTCGGGAATAAACTTGTAAGCAAAAACCGCCACCACCAAGCTAAACAAAAAGTACAGTAACAAGCGCAGGGAACTAGAAATGCCATCGGTTTTATATTGATAATCTTTCAGGTTAAGTTTGCCTTGGGCCACCAAGCGTTTGTTGCGAATTTTAGCAATATCATCAATGGCGCCCACCCCGGCATAGGCCACTAAAATAGCCAAAGTGGAGATGGTGTAGCCGTTCATTTTGGCAAAGCAGAGGGAAGTAATTAAAGTAACGGCGATTAAAAGCAAACCACCCATAATAGGAGGAGCTTTTTTTTGATCTTTGTCGCAGTCAGAAGAAGCATCTAAGCGATTTAAAAAGCGAATATAAGCAGGCATGGTGGCCATAACTAAGATTATAGCTAGTAAAGCGGAGGCACCTGCTCTAAAAAGACGACCGTCAAATAAGTCGTTTCCAGTGATGTTGAAAAGCCATTGTGCTAACATGAGAACTGAAAGTTAGTTAAAAATGATATTAATTTCACTTAAAACAATGAATTAAATAATTACACTTGCATAGTTAATTGTTTTCTAAACAAGAACACTTACTGAAGATGGATAATATGAAAAAAAACGAAGAAACTTTAAAATCTAGAGTAAAATGCTATGTAGCGAGCATGTTGGCTCTTATGTTGTTGGTGAACTGTGATAATAACACCACAATTTCTTGGTTGGGGCGTAGCGGTGGTACTGTTTCAATACTGAATGACTCTCTAGCTATAATTAGTGACTCCAGAATAAAACAAATTTGCTCTGGTCGAGGCAAATCTGCGGGCTGTACTAATTCTCGTCATGAATCAGGCTTACATTTAGTGAATTATCGCACTCAAAAACCAGAATTATGGGGAGAAATTTCTAAAGACTACTTTCTAGCTATACGAAGCTCTTTTCAAGATTCATCTGTTTTGATAGTAAAAGAATCTGGTAAAAAATATAGTTTTTGGAAAGCGGGACAAAGTCCTGGTAGTTGGAAAGATTGGAACTGGCCTTATGCCTGTGGATACCCTGGAAATTTAGGTGCGGTAATACCCTGGAAAGACGATCTACTTCTGTTTAAAAACGCCACTTGGGATTGCCCTAATGTCTTATTTGATCCAGCGAGTGGGAAAGCATCGTTGTTTGTGCTTACTGATGAAAGTGCTTGGCTGAAAGAATGCACAGATTTTAGTTACTTAAACGATAAGATATACTGTCTTCGATTAAGCTCTACCAAACACTTGGACTTGATTGTGGACAATGAGTTTAAAGAAGTTTTGCATAGTGATTCTTGCGGTTTTAGACATAGCATATATTCGGACAAAAAAACAGTACACATGTTTGGTGAGTACTTTGAGGTAGAGATGGAATGTGCTTATGAATCCAGAATTTATAAAGTCGATGTGCAAGAAAATTCTTTTGACACTACTTTTGCCGATTTCACAATTGATGGTTCAACTTACATCCACCACGATTACGAAGTTGATTATACCGATAAGTTTTAGCGCTTAGTCCTTAATACATCTAACTGAATACCCCTTAGCCTTGGGGGTGGTATGAAGAAAATTCAAGTACTCATTATCGTAACTGGCTTTGAAGCGATAGGCTGCTTCACCTCTCGCTTCTTGGTCAGTCCAACATCTGGTCTGTAACCCTATGCCTTGGAATTCACGGCGCCATAATAGACCCGCAGGCAAGCCATTAAAGCCATATAAATAGTAGCTCGCCATGCGCTATGGACAAATAAATGCCTAAAAAGGCTGAAGAAATTTCCTGCAGGGAGAGCTGCAAAACCATGAGCATCAGTTTCTTCTCCATCATCATCCCAGCAAAGCCCACAACATTGAAATAAGAATAATTAACTTCATGGAAACTCCTCTATGATAATATAACATTTAGTTGGGAGATGCGGCTAGCTTCTCGGGCAGTAGTTAGTTGCACCAAGTTTATTGGTAAACGGTCATCGAGTGGTTTCGCCAAAGTGTAGCATACTTTTTTTGGCGAAATTTTATCGAGATGGACGGGGGACCGTAGCTCGATGACTGTACTAACCTCACCCATCACTTGAATACATGAGCAAGTATTCATATATTGTATCTATGAGCTCAAATAAAAAGAAATATTGCTGTTCGGTAATTCATCAACCCGAAGTGGATAATGCCTTGGAAAAAATGCCTGCGGATGCCAATATCTTGGATTTGGCGGATATGTTCAGAATAGTAGGGGACAGTACCCGCTTAAAAATCCTCTATGCTTTGCGTTGGGGCGAGCTGTGTGTTTGCGATATTAGCGCCGTGGTAAATATGAGCCAATCGGCAGTTTCCCACCAGCTTCGCGTGCTGAAACAGGGGAGAGTAGTGCGCAATCGCAGGGAAGGAAAGGTGGTTTATTACGCCTTAGACGATATGCATATTGTGGAAATTTTAGAAATGGCCATGGAACATATTTTGGAGTAATTATGTCGCATAAATACGAAGTTTCCAAGCTCAGTTGCGCCCATTGTGCGGTGCAAATCCAAGAGCATTTGCAGCAAAACCCCAAGTTTGGCAAGGTGGATCTTAATTTTGCCACCTTAACCTTACGCACAGACAGCGATGATATAGCAGCATTGCAAAAAGAGATGCAAAAAATCGAAGCTCAAGTGCAGTTGCGAGCCGTGCCACCAGCAAATTCCGGCCATGCCCACCATCATCACGACCACGAACATGGCGAGCTAAATCTCGCCGCCACCATCATTTCCGTGGTGCTTTTTGTGCTTTATTTGCTGTATTCCAAACAGCTACGCGAATGGAGCATAATGGGCGAATATGCCATAGCTTTGACCGCCTATTTCTTGGCGGGTTACAATGTGCTCAAAGCGGCGGCACAAAGCCTAAGACGCGGGGTGTTTTTCGATGAAAATACTCTTATGAGCATTGCCACTTTGGGAGCTTTTGCCATAGATGCCATGGCGGAAGCTATCGGAGTAATGATTTTTTACAAGATTGGCGAATTAATCCAAGACAAAGCGGTGCATCGCTCCCGAAATTCCATCAAGTCACTGTTAGAAATTCAACCGGAATTTGCCCACCTAGCCGTGGGCACCGCCACCACCCAAGTTAGCCCCGAACAAGTGGCGGTAGGGAGCGAAATCGTGGTGAAAGTGGGCGAAAAGATTCCCTTAGATGGGGTGGTAATCGCCGGAGAATCTCGGGTGGATAATTCTGCACTCACCGGAGAAAGCAAGCCTATTTCCGCAAAATTAGGCGCAGAACTCTGGGCTGGGGCCATCAATTTACAGGGCGTTTTGCGTTTGCGCACCACCAAAGCCTACGCCGACACCACCGTGGCCCGTATTTTGGATTTGGTGGAAAATGCCAGTGCCAAAAAAGCCCAAACCGACAAGTTTATCACTCGTTTTGCCCGCTATTACACCCCCATAGTATTCTTTTTGGCCCTGGGCGTGGCTCTTTTGCCACCTTTGCTGGGAAGCCCTTTGGGCTGGCAAGCATGGATTTACCGGGCTTTGGTGCTTTTAGTCATGTCTTGCCCCTGCGCTTTGCTAATTTCTATTCCCCTGGGCTATTTTGGGGGTATTGGCGGAGCCAGTAGGCGGGGAATATTGGTAAAAGGAGCCAATGTCTTCGATGCTTTGCACAAATTAGAGGCGGTGGCCTGGGATAAAACCGGCACCCTAACCCAGGGCGTTTTCGAGGTTTTAAATATCGTTCCCCACGGAGAATTAAGCACCGCCGATCTGCTGCAAATAGCGGTGAGCGCCGAGCAGTTTTCCAATCATCCCATTGCTCAGTCCATTGTGCAAATGGGCAAAAAACAGGGTATAAATCCCGCAAACAACTGGAGTAAGTGGGGAATGGCCGCGGAAATCGCTGGTCAAGGTTTAGAAGTTCCCAGCCCAGAAGGCTTAGTTTTAGCTGGAAATGCCCAACTTATGCAGAATCACGGCGTAGAACTTCCAGACTTGGGCGCTGATGTGCAAACTGTGGTTTATTTGGCGCAAAAGGGAGAATATTTGGGATATATTAATATCGGCGACGAAATTAAATCACAAAGCTTTGCAGCTTTAGGCGAACTGCGCCGTTTGGGCGTGCAAAAAGCTTATATGCTCACGGGGGATAGCCGGGCGGCGGGACACAGCGTGGGGCAAAAATTGGGCATAGATCAAGTTTTTGCGGAGCTTTTGCCCCCCGCGAAGCTGCAAGTGTTAGAAAGCTTGTTGGAGCAGCATGGGAATGCGGTGGCTTTTGTGGGCGACGGCATTAATGACGCTCCTGCTTTGGCCCGAGCCAGTGTGGGAATCGCCATGGGTCAAGGCTCTGCCGCCGCCCTGGAAAGCGCCGATGTGGTGCTTATGGGCGATGACCCAGGCAAAGTGGCCACCGCAATCCAGGTGTCCCGCCGCACCCAGCGCATAATTAAGCAAAATATTGCCCTTGCGCTGGTGGTGAAAAGCGTCTTTATCGGCTTCGGCTCTTTTGGCTTAGCGGGAATGTGGGAGGCGGTTTTTGCCGATGTGGGCACCGCTTTATTAGCAGTCCTAAACGCCACTAGAGTTTTGCGTTGAGTTTAGGGCTTTATTTGCAGTATTTGGCTTTGATTTACCGCTCCCGAAAGCTTTAATACATATACCCCAGTATTTAAGGGTAAATTCGCAATTAAAGCATTGCCTGTATTATGATTCTTTTTCCAAATTGGCTTGCCTAAAATGTCTGTAATTTGAATATTAACTTCGCCCGCAGAATTAGTAAAGCTTATCTGTAAAATGTTGTTTTTGAAATTAATTTGCGCCAAAGAAGCAGTTAATGTATTAATTGATGTAGGGTCTTCTATGTCATTGCTGTCTATGGGGTTATCTTCTATGGTTTTAGCTTCGCTTAACACCCATTTTTGACAAGGATGATTGGTATGGGGCCATAGCTTTACCTGGGAATTTTCCATAGCGGCATTGGGGATTTCCCACAAATCATCTCCTGCAGAAGTGTATATTATGCTTTGCCCATCGCTACCCAATGCGATGCGAAATTTTTGATTTATAGCACCGCTAAAGTTTGCAGTCAAACGAAGAATATTATCGTTATCAGCCTCCACATACAATTCGGGATTGGCCGCGTTTTGTATGCTGTATTCTCCATGTCCCAAAGTGTTCAAAATCCATTGTTGGCTATGCTCCATAGAATCAAAATCATATTGCCACAAAAGTCCTTGATCTTGAACTTGGTTGTTTTGCACTCCCAAAACTTTTTGACTATTGACATTGGTTAAATTATAAGTGCCTGGGGCTACGAAATCTAAAGATATACTAGGCCAACCATCAGCTTCCCAGACAATTTTAGCTAGGCCTAAAGTGGGGCCACCTGCGCGTTGTTCCGGGTAGGGCCAGTTAGGGTCGTAATAGTGAAAACTCACATAATCCACGCCATTTTCATGGAAAAAGCCTATATGACCAGGGCCATAGTAACGATCTTCATCTCCCAATTCATCGCGATGTTTCATTAACACCGTACCACCGCTAGGCGCACCATCTACCTTTAAATTTTTACCTTCTTTATCCACATAAGGCCCTGTGGGTTCTTTTGAACGCCCTACTACCACATAATAAGTGCTGTTTACCCCTGCGCAACAGCCACCTTTATCATAAAATAAATAGTAATAACCATCGTGATAAATACCTGCAGCGCCTTCGCCTTCGGCATAATCTCTAGCATTGGGTCCAGTCCACGAGTTTGCAATGGATTTGCCTGGCAAATTACCCGGATAATCCTTAGGTTTTCCCGTTAAAGTATCTAACTCAGTGATAACAATTCCCTCTTGGTTAAAAGAACCGTAAATCAACCATACTCGGCCATCGTGACCGCGCATTACCGCAGGATCTATAGCATTTAAAGCTAAGCCTGGCTGATATGACCAAATACCCATAAAACCTAAATCTTCCCATTTATATTGAGGGTTTTCTGGATCCAATGTTAGATTAGTGGTTCCACCCACAATAGAAGTCATGGTGCCCCATTCCGAAGCAGAATAATAAAGATGGTATTTACCGTTCATATAATGAATATCTGGAGCCCAAAAACCACCGTGAAAAATTTCTTGCCCTTGATCGTCCGTTGCTCCTTTTACATAATCTCCAATCCATGCAGGAAACTGGGTTTTACTATAAGGTGAGTTAGCATTGGTCCAAGTGATTAGATCGTGGGAATAAGCGGCGTGAATACCGTCGCCAGTGCCATAAATCCAATACTTATCATCCTCTTTAACAATAGAAGATGGATCGTGGATATTAAAACGCCAATTTTGTGCTGAATTTAAAGAAAATAGCACCAGTACTGTAAAAATTATTTGTTGCATTATATTATGAAGTTATCTAAAGATTTATAACTTTGAAAGCCATCCCAAAAGATACTGTTGAATTCAAGGTCAACACTGATTGTTGTGCTAAATTCGTTAATTTAAATTATATTAGAAGTAATTCAAAAAGGAGAATATTATGCAGAAATCAAAAAACTTCTTAGTTTTCTTGTTTTCGTTGTTAGTTTTATCATTTTTGGGTTGTCAATCTGATGGCAACCAAGTGATGGGTAACGATTACAGCGATACACCCCCTCCCGATGTTAGCGACACTATAGTAGAAGACAAAATCACTGATACTGATGCAAATGGAGCTGATTCCATAGGAATTGTTGACACTGTAGGGCTCAAAGATAATGATACTATAATTGAGCCAAATGAAACGGACACAATCCCAAATTCACATCATCTGTATGAGTCCATAGATCAAGCTCTGATAGAAGAAAATTTGCAAAAATGGTTAATTTCCAAACCACAGAATTATTCATTTACCATGAAATTCATTGATGATGAAGGTGAAAGTGAAGGGATGTTTTTATGTGGAGAGCAAGGATGTGAGTTAGTGGGCGGTACACTTTTTGATGAAACCTATGCTGACATTACAGATATGGAAGCCGAAATAGAAGAAGCTGTGGATGCTAACTTTTTAGGGTATTTATTACAAGCTTTTGTTATGCTTGAAGAACTTATGAAAGAGTTTGCTGAACTTGATGAATCTATCGAACTTGAAATGCTACCACTTGATTTAGAAATCAAGTATGGTTTTAATCCTGACTATGGCTTTGTTTCTTATTTTGAGTTTACAGAATTGGACTCAGATATCCCAGTAACTGGTGAAATATACGACTTTAAGACATTATAATCTTAGGAATTAATTAAAACTTAGCTGAGTTTTTAAATAAAATAAAGCTAAACACTATTTAATAGGACAATAGCATGAATAAATCAAAAAAAATCATTAATTTATTAATTGCAGCAATTTTTGCTGTGGTGCTTGCCAGTTGTGGCGATTCAGGTTCCACTGGACCTAATGGCAGCTCTGACCCCAATCTACGCACTGAAGTAGATAGCAATTATATAAGAGAAAATATCGACAAATGGAAGCAAAACAAGCCAGAAAATTATTCATTCACTATAAAAGGTGAGGGCTATGTTAAGGGTTTCCCTTATGAAGATGCGGAGTATGAGGAAGAAGAGCAAAGCTTTAGTGCCAAAGTAAAGTGTGTTGCGGGGGAATGTGAAGTAACAGAAATAACAACAACGGACGAAGAAGATATAGAATACCTAGTTCCTGAATTAGAAAAATACGGGGCAGGTTTTTTATCTGAAGATGATGAATGCTTCGATTGCACAGCAGCAGAAGATCTAATTGAACAATACCGAAATTATAATCGCATATTAGAATCACTAGAGCAATATGAGTTGTTTCTAACTGATGACGAAGCACTAAAAGAATATATTGGCGAAGAATACTTTGAAAGCTTAAGCGCAGAAGATATTGCAGAAATGCGTGAGGAATTTCAAGAATCAAATAAGCGATACAAGAATTTAATTCTTAATTTTAAGTATGGCATAAATGAAGAATACGGTTTTATGTACCATAATGAAATTTATATGAAAAATGGCAATAATGGCGAAGATTTATACTTCGAACTAAAAGAGAAAACAAAAATAACTGACTTTCAAGTGAACTAAATATTTTTCTAATCACAGAAAAGGATAACAACATGAATAAATCAAAAAAAATCATTAATCTATTAATCGCAGCTGTTTTTACGATAGTGCTTGCTAGCTGCGGTGGCGGTGGCTCCACTGGATCTGGAGCCGGCGGTAACACACAGCTTTACACAGAGCTAGACAAAGGGGTCATTGAAAGCTACAATGCCAAGTGGGAAGCCAACAAGCCCGAGGCTTATACTTTTTCAATAAAAATGACTGATCCTAGTGGTCCAGGTACTGCTGATGTTTCTTGCGAAGCTGGTGCATGTACTGTTACTGGTGGAGAACTTGGTGAACTTGATGCTGCCGGAGCAGTAGCCCTGGATGCCAACTTCTATAATAATATGCTTCTTGCACTTGTTATGGCTAAAGAAATGATGGATGAAATGATGGGTGCTTTTGAAGGTATGCCTGGTATGGAAGATATGGAAGGCATGGATGATATGGCCGATGCCTTTAATGCAGAATATCGCTTTAACGAAGAATATGGCTTTGCTTCTTATTTTAAAACCAAAGATGCAGATACTGGTGTAGCTATAGTTGGCGAAGTCTTAAATTTCACGCCTCAATAATTTTTTTTATACTAAAAAGCTCCACCAAAAAGGTGGAGCTTTTTTTGCTCAATAGTGTTTTAGCTCAGCAGTTTGGTTACCGCTTGCACATACAATCCAGGATTGGGTAGGGGAGAGCCTTCGGCTAGCAAAGCTTGCCCCATAAGCACTGTGGGCCAATCGCCAAGGTCTTCTTTGGCTTTAACCTTTTCCAAGAGCTTTTTATTTATGGCGTGATTGGGGTTTATTTCCAAAATGCGCTTGGATTTGGGCATATTATTTTGCCCCATCTGGGTCATAAGTCTTTCCATGTGTGCGCTCATGGCATCTTCTTTGTTGGTGAGCACACAAGCACTGTCTTTTAGACGAGTGGTAACACGCACGGTTTCAATATCTTCGTCCAAAGCTTTTTGCAAAGCTGCGCACAGTTCTGAATACTCATTTTGACTTTCTTTTTCGCTGGCTTCTTCTTCCGCAGTCTTTTCTAAGGCAATATCACCACGACTAATATCCTTAAAGCTTTTGCCCTCGAAATCTTGCAAGCCACCCATCATAAACTCGTCAATGGGATCAGCCATATAAAGCACTTCAAAACCCTTGGCTTTAAAAGCTTCTAAATGCGGGCTAGCTTCTAAAGTGGTCAAGTTTTCCCCAGTGATATAATAGATGTCTTTTTGCTCATCGCGCATACGACTCACATAATCTTTGAGGCTGGTAAGCTTATCGGTACCCACCACCGTAGAATTAAAGCGCAACAAGCTTTTAAGCTCGTCTAGCCATTCCCAGTTCATGTGGAAACCTTCTTTTAAAATGCTTCCCAATTCTTTCCAAAATTCAGCGTATTCTTCGGGCTTGTCATCGGCCAAGCTTTGCAAAGATTCCAAAGTCTTTTTAGTAACATGATTTTTGATATTATTGATAATACGATTGTTTTGTAAAATCTCTCGGGATACATTCAGAGGAAGATCTTCGCTATCAATAACTCCCCGCACAAAGCGCAACCATGGGGGCAACAAGTCTTTGCAATCGTCCATGATAAACACTCTTTTTACATAGAGCTTTAGCCCATGACTGCGATCCGAGTGGAAAATGCCAAAAGGCGCTTTAGAAGGCACATAAATTAAAGACCAATATTCATTGATTCCCTCAATGTGGGAGTGGCTATAAGTGGCCGCAGGGCTACCGCTATAATCCCCGGAAACATTGCTGTAAAACTCTTGGTATTGCTCCGCTTCAACTTCGTTGGGATTGCGACGCCACAAAGCGGGTTTTTCGTTTAAGCGCTCTGGTCCAGCAGGTACATCCACCACATCATCATCTTTTTTATCTTCTTCTGCGGATTTTTCTTCAGGTTTTTCGATGGTTTCTAAGTAAATAGGGTGGGTTACAAATTCTGAGTACTTTTGAATGATGGAACGCACTCTCCAACTGGAGGCAAACTCCTTGCTGTCATCATCATCTTTTAAATGCACCACAATGCGAGTACCGCGACCGTCTTTTTCGGTGCTACTAATGCTAAACTCACCAGTGCCTTCAGAAGTCCAAGCCCAAGCTTCGCTTTCACCAGCTTTGCGAGTGATAACTTCTACCTTAGCAGCCACCATAAATACCGAATAAAAACCCACTCCAAACTGCCCAATAAGATTAACATCTTTCTTGGCATCTCCCGAAAGATTCTTTAAAAAATGCTTGGTTCCTGAACGGGCAATGGTTCCCAAGTTTTCCATTAAATCTTGGTGATTCATTCCAATACCAGTATCTTCAATCACCACTTGTTTTTTGTCTTCGTCCACTTGCACATCTATGCGCAATTCGCTATTATCTTTGAGCAAATCGGGGTTGCTAATGGATTCAAAACGCACCTTGTCCAAAGCATCGGCGGCGTTGGAAATCAACTCCCGCACAAATATTTCGGGATTTGAATAAAGCGAATGAATCATTAACTGCAAAAGTTCCCGTACTTCCGTCTGAAATTCGTGTTTTTCTACTTGTTCTTTTTTAGACACATATACCTCCAAAAAAATAATTAAGGACTACAATATACTTTTTATCGCTAATAATAATACTAAGACCCCTTTATTTGGGCAAGTCCATGCTTTTGCGCAAAATTCTATGTATATTCACTGGATTATTTTAAACTTCAGGTAAATTATGAACAAAAAGATATTCGCCCTGTTAAGTATTGTTTTTTTCGCTGTTTCTTGCAATAGCGTGCCTCAATCCGGTGCTGCCATGGGCAATTTACAACAGAAATACGATAGCTTAGCTCAAGTAGTGGCACAAATGCACGAAGAATTTGAAATTGTCAAATTTGGTTTAGAAAGGCGTGGCGCTAGCATGGCCGATATGAAAGCGGAATTAGATGCCGAGCGCAAGGTTTGGGATATTCCTGTGGGACAAAGCCCCGTGGCAGGTAAAGCCGATGCGCCCATTACCATTGTGGAGTTTTCTGAGTTTCAGTGTCCCTATTGCGCTCGTGTAGCACCAATGATAGAGGAAATTGTAAAGAAATATCCCAACGAAGTGCGCTTAGTTTATAAACACTTTCCTTTGACTGGACATAATAACGCACCAGCGGCTGCGGCGGCTTCTATTGCTGCGCAAAATCAAGGTAAATTTTGGGAATACCGCTATGCGTTAGCACCATATTATCGCGAATTAATCCCCGAAACTTTCATCAAAGTCGCCGAAGAAGTGGGCCTAGATATGGAAAAGTTCAAAAAAGACATGGAATTAACCCCCGAAATGCAGGCCCGCATTGACGAAGACTTTAAGCTGGGAGCTTCGGTGGGTGTAAACGGCACTCCTAACTTTTATGTAAACGGTCGCAAATCTAATCGTTTTTCCCCGGAGCTAATCGACCAAATGGTGGCCGATTTGCGCAAGTAATTCTGCCTCAGACCATACAGCCACGCCTAATTCCGTGGCTCTTTTTAGTTTAGAACCCGCCTCGGCACCGGCTACCACTACCGAGGTTTTTTTACTTACGGATCCGCTAACTTTACCACCATTTTGCTCAATTAAGGTCCTAGCCTCACTGCGCTTTAAGCTGGGAAGGGTCCCCGTTAGCACAAAAGTTTGCCCTGCAAAAATTTCCGCTGTTTCTGCGGCTAAATATTCAAAATTTATCCCTAATTTATATAAGCGATTAACTTCTTTTTGGTAGTTGGCATCGCTAAAATAGTTGTGCAAAGATTGGGCCACTTTTTCGCCCACATCGGGAATGCGTTCCAACTCTTTGATGCTGGCTTGGCTCAGGGGGTGCATATTTTTAAAATGCCTGGCCAAATTTTGCGCAGTGCTACGCCCCACAAAACGAATCCCCAAACCTAAAATTAAGTGCTCTAAACTGCGTTTTTTACTGGCTTCGATGCCATTTATCACATTTTCGGCGCTTTTTTGCGCCATGCGTTCCAAATCTACGAGTTGCTCTAGGCTAAGCTCGTAAAGATCCGCAGGACTGCGCACTTCCAGTTGTTTTACCAACTGGCTAATTAAAGCCGGGCCCAAATTTTCGATATTCATGGCATCTCTATGGGCAAAATGCGCTATTAAACGCTCAATTTGGGCGGTGCAATGCAGATTTTCGCAACGAATGGCCACTTCGTCGGCGCTGGTGCTCAAAGCNNCAATGGGGGAGGCGTGGGGAGGGCGTAAATCAATATGCACCTTGGTTATTTTGGGAATAATATCTCCGCCTTTTTCCAGATTTACGCTATCGCCCAAATGCAAGTCTAGGCGCTGAATTTCATCGAAGTTATGCAGTGTGGCCCGGCGCACGGTGCTGCCTGCCAACCATACGGGTTCTAAGTTTGCCACCGGCGTAATAGCACCCGTGCGCCCCACCTGGTACTCCACGCTGTGCACCACGGTCTGCACCCCCTCGGCGGGGAACTTGTACGCCACCATCCACCGGGGCGATTTGGCCGTGGTGCCCAACTCCCTTTGTTGGGCTAAATTGTCAATCTTTACCACCATGCCGTCAATTTCATAAGGGAGTTGTAGGCGCTGCTGCGCCACAGCGTGACATATCTGCGTCGCTTGCTCCGGGTTTTGCACCAGTTGAAATTCGTTTACCACAAAACCCCATTTGCGCAACTGCAGCAAGCTCTGACTATGCAATTCTTGGCTTGAATCGCCCAGCAAATTAAAGGCAAAAAAGTTCATTTTACGCTGGGCGGCTTCTCGGGGATTCTTAAGCTTCAAGCTTCCTGCCACGGTATTGCGGGGGTTTTGCATCAAATTGCGCCCTTTTGCAGCCAATTCTTCGTTAAATAACTCAAAGTTGCTTTTTGTCATATAAACTTCGCCGCGCACTTCAATTCTTCCCTCCGCCGCCGAGCTTAGCTGGTGGGGAATATCTGCAATGGTTTTTGCATTTAAGGTGATTTCATCGCCTTGGATACCATCGCCCCGAGTTATTGCCTGCACTAATAGCCCATTTTCATAAATCAAAGCCAAAGAAACCCCATCGATTTTTTGCTCCACCACCCAACTCAAAGTATCGCTAAATTTCTCTTGGGCGCTACGCATAAAATCTGCTAATTCCTCGTCAGAATAGGCATTGCTAATACTTAACATAGGGCTTTGGTGGGGGATTTTCTTAAATTCATTGTGCAAATCGGAGCCCACTCGTTCTGTGGGAGAGTCAGGCAACTTAAATTGGGGAAACTTCTGCTCTAAATCGCTTAGTTCACGCATTTTTAAGTCAAATTCACTATCGCTAAGGCCAGTAGCTAAGCCAGCGTAATAATTTTGGTTAGCTAGTTTTAGTTCCGCAGACAATTCTGCAATTTTTTGCTCGATTTGCTTTTTATTTTTCATAAATAAAATGTAATTATTAAGTTAAAGCTTGAGTAAATGTCGATTAACAAGAATTTTCATCTTTGCTATTTTTGTATCTTTATAGTGTCGTATAAAATATAAAGGTATGGATATGAGAAAAGTATTTGGATTGATATTCACCTTGTTAGTTGCTGCACCTTCTATGGCCCAGTATAATGGCATAGGTTTTGGTGGTTATTTGCAAGCTGGTAATCCCCATGAGGCAGGCGGTCTCAATATGAAGTTTTTTTTAAGTCAGCGTCATGCCATAGATGCTCAACTTAGCATTCAAATGTCGCCATTGGCAAAATCCATGGGAGCTTATGGTACATATTTATTCCATTGGTGGGATGCTCTTCCTATAAATAAGGGTGCTATTCCCCTTTATATAGGGCCCAATTTAGGCTTTGGGGTATGGGACGGTGGATTTACTATTCGAGGTGGTGCCATTGCGGGCTTAGCTTATGCTTTACCCAAAGGAACAGCTCCTTTAGACTTTTATTTACAGCTTAACCCTACCATTGAAGTTGATTTTGTCGATAAAACTCATGCCAGTTTTAATCTTTATCTTCAATTTGGCATAAGATTTTACATATAGGTTATAATGTTTTTAAGATTACTTATTCTTTCGTTTTTATTACTCTCTTGCTCCATACACGATGCTGGAGTTGTAGTGGGTAAAGCTTATGATAGCAGCAAAAAAACTGTTATAGATACTGCAAGCTCCTTTCATTTAAACGATCCCATATTTTTGCAGGTTTTTAATGGAAGCACAGCTTTTGAAACGGACACTATTACATTAAATATTTACCGATTCCATTCGCCCGAATCTAAAAAGCTCATTAATTCACGACCTTTAGTGCCTGGAAAAAAAGCCACAGATGTGGTGATGCGTGGCCCTGAATCCAATCCGCTAACTGCACGTAAATTGTTGCGCACAGGTCAAGCTGGTGATTACTTACTTGAAGCTACTAGCGGTGATAGAATTATAGGTGATCAGTTAATAAATATGTATAAAGGGAAAAAATGAAGAAGTGCTTATTAGGGCTTTTTGTTATAATGTTATTTAGCTGTTCGCAAAGCGATGTGGCTATTAAGTACAATTTGCCCGCCCCAGTTTCCATGGAATTATACCACAACGGCTACTATTCTAGTTTTGATGGCAAAGACGAACTCGTAGGTACTATTTCTTCTAATTTTACCAAAGCAATTTATAGCCAAAGTGGTGATTTTTTATCTTATGAAAGAGAATATCTTTCTGATGCTTCCAAAGGCTATCATAAAAACTCCATGCCCTTAGAACTTAGTTGGCGTATTCCTTTTTTGTCTGTACAATCCGTGGAAGGGCAAGTTAACCGGGTGCAAAGTGTCAGAGGCTACGAAAAATTTATCCCCGATGTGGTGGAAAAACTTCCCATTAAAAAACATTTTAAAAATCAGCTGCGCAATCAGCGCTTTCAATTGGAATTTGATAGATACGAAAAACGCCGATGGGAACTAGGACACTTAATAGGATCGAAAAAAGTCCCCACTAAAGGTGATATCACTGCTGAATTATCCAATCAAGGTCGCTTGCCTATTCCTATGCTCGAAGTAGATTCAGTAATTTCCACAGGTTTTCGCAAGCTAGATAAACGCCGTTGTTTTGTGTACAATGTGTATTATCGTGAAAGGGAGCCTTTTCCATACTTTATGTGGGAACAACATGCTTATGGAATAGAAAATGCTGCGGCTTTACGGGAGTTTAAGCCAGATTCTGGATCCTACTACACCCATTATTCCATGGCCATTGATCCTAAAACTGGAATTCCATGTCAAGAGCGCGAAGTTAAGCATGGAACGATTTTTGTGAGCAATGAAAAAACCAAAGAAAAAGACGAAATAAAAGTTAATATTACTTTGGAAAATCTTTATAATATAGATCAGTTATGATTTTTTCTCTAAAATGGTGGCTGTTAATCAGCTTTTTGTTGATTTTATCTTGTGCCAGCGGTTCGGTGCAATATGTTTTAGTTCAAGATGCCCAAGACTCTTACAAACATGCAGCTAAAGAGTATCACAAGGTAGAGGATGAATATATTGTATTGCTTTTTAACTTAGAGCGCTATCCTGAAGATTCCTTTTTGGTGGAGCAAAAAAAAACTTTAATGAAGGAATTAGACCATTTGCGCAATATTATGCTCCATAGTCGTTTGGAATTTGATGAATCTGTGCAAGAGTGGGATGCGCAAATTACGGGTAATATGGTAATTAAAGGTCAGAAAGTACCTACTTTAGATACAGCATCACTTAGACCGCTATTTACGCCCAATTAAACTTAATCTTTATTTACACTCCATAACATTTGCGAGCATTGCGGCGACAGTGTTCTGCCATTTTTTCAGGGCTTAGGCCTTTGATTTTAGCTAATGCTTTAACCACTTGTTCCACCATGGCCGGGGTAGCAACTTTGCCACGAAAGGGTACTGGAGCCAAAAATGGTGCATCAGTTTCCGTTAAAATGCGATCCAACGGCAAATACTCTGCCACGGTGCGTATGTCCCCAGCGTTTTTAAAGGTAATTACTCCAGTAAACCCGAAAAAGAGATTAATATCGAGGCTTAAAAGCTTTTTAGCAAATTCTAAACTTGCGGTGTAGCAATGTACATGAATAGGGAAGGGAAAACTCTTAAATTCTTGTAAAATTTCCCAGGTATCAGCTTCGGCTTCTCTAGTATGTAACACAAAGGGCTTTTTCAGTTCTAAAGCCAATTGAAGTTGCCGCCTAAAAGCTTCTTTTTGCACTTCGGCAGGGGAGTGCATATAGTGGTAGTCCAATCCCGCTTCGCCCACTGCAATGGCTTTGGGATGTTCCAAGGCTTGGCGCATACTCGCTTCCACTTGGTCGTCATAAATTTTAGCATCGTGGGGATGCACACCAAAAGTGCCAAAAATACGCTCATCTTGGTCTAACCATGCTAAAGTTTGAGCAAAATCGTCAGGATGGCAAGCCACTTGCAACATGGTTTCGGGGATAAAAGGCATGGTTTCCCATAATTCTTCTAGGGTTTTTAGTTTTAATCTATCAAGCACCATATCGAGGTGGCAATGGGTATCAATTAAGTTATTCATAAGTAGTAATATCTGTGATGGTTAAAATGCGTTGGCCTCCGGGGGTGTTCACCGTGGCTTTGTCGCCAACTTTTTTGTTTTGCAGAGCTTTGCCAATGGGAGATTGCAAAGAAATTAATCCTTTTAATGGATCTATCTCCGCCGTACCCACAAAAGCATAGACAAATTCCTTGCCTGCAGAATCTTTCACAGTAACTTTAGATCCAAAAATTACCTCACCAGTCTCTTTGGGAGAATCTTGTATAATAGCGCCATCCAACAGTCTATCTAGCTGCCTCAGGCGCTGATCAATTTCTCGTATGCGCATGCGGCCATAAGTATAAGCGGCGTTTTCGGACCTATCGCCTTCGGCAGCGGCATCTTGCACTTGCTGGAGCATTTGCGGGCGTTCGCGATATTTAAGTTCTTCCCATTCAGATTTAAGTTTGGCAAAGCCTTGGGGGCTAATTAAGTGCTTTTTCATAGTGAAATAATAGCAAACACAATGCGTTTTAGTTTGCTATCTTTGCAAACAATGCAGACACCTGATTCCATCAGTAGTGCCCCTCCTAAAAATAGGCGTGCCAATAAAGAACCTCGTAATGTCAGGGTTCGTCGTTATATATACAATCAGCTTTTTCCTAAAAGGCAATCACCTCTAAAGGTATCTTTGGCGGTTTTTATTGGAATATTCATCGGAATATTACCCACCTGGGGTATTGCGGTACTTTTGACCATTATTATTTTAGGTTTTCTTAAACTACCTAAGCTACCTGGAGTTTTAGCATCTTTTGTAGCTACGCCACCTACGCAATTTTTCATTTTTTACCCTATTGGTTTATGGCTAGGAAGCAAAATTTTACCCCCCCCAGATAAACCTGTACAGCTAATAGAAGAAATTCGTTCCATGAATTTAAGCAATTTTACAGAAAAATTTGCTTGGCTCTTTGGTTCCGCTCGGGAATATTTTATTTCTTTTATAGTGGGTATGGTAATCGTTGCTATTTTAGTAGCTTTTATAGGTGCCCTACTTACATGGTTTATTATGAATGTGCGGCGTAAAAAGCTTTTAAAACAAAGAGAATTGCGTCGTTTAAAATTAAAAACTAAATCTTGAGAAATATTATGAAGATATATCCTTTTCGCGCTATACGCCCAGATTCCGATGAAGCTTCCCAAGTGGCTTCTTTACCCTACGATGTTGTTAATAGAGAAGAAGCCGCCGAACTGGCCAAGGGCTTTCCTAACTCTTTTTTGCGGGTGGTGCGTTCCGAAATCGAACTTCCTGCCGAAGTCGATGCCTATTCTGATCAAGTTTATGCCAAAGCCGTGGAAAACTTACATAAAATGCAAAAAGCTGGGGTTTTGATACAAGATGATGAACCCTACTTTTATGTATATAGACAAACCATGGATGGGCGAGAGCAATACGGCTTAGTTTGCTGTGTACACGCCCAAGATTATGTAGATGGCAACATCAAAAAACACGAACTTACTCGCGCAGATAAAGAGGAAGATCGTTTACGCCATGTTTTAGAAACTAATTGCAACACAGGTCCGGTGTTTTTGACCTATCAAGACTCTGGACAGTACGAAATATTCTCCCAAGTGTGTAAGCAAGCGCCCCTTTACGACTTTGTAGCGGTAGATGGCATTGGACACACAGTTTGGCGTATGGATAGCCCAGAAATCCAAGCAAAATTATTAGAATCTTTTGCCCAAGTACCACATTCTTACATCGCCGATGGGCATCATCGCAGTGCTGCGGGAACCCGCGCCGCTCTATACCGTGCCCAAAACAATCCCCAACACACTAGCGACGAAGAATACAATCGTTTTATGGCGATTTTGTTCCCCGCCGATCACTTAAAAATCTTTGATTACAATAGGGTGGTCCAAGATTTAAACGGTCATAGTTCCGCAGAATTTATGGAAAAATTAGGGAAGATTTTTGACATTGAAGAAATCCCCTCGGCCCAAAGTCCTGGCCAAGCTCAGCAAGTAAACCTTTATTTGGACAAAAAATGGTATGCTTGCAAATTTAAATCAGAACATTTGCAAAATTTAAGCGTAACCGACCGCTTAGATGTTTCCCTTTTGCAAAACTTAGTGTTAAAACCGCTCTTGGGCATAGACGACCCTCGCACCTCCCAGCGCATTGATTTTGTGGGTGGCATTCGCGGCTTAGATGGCTTGCAAAAACGCGTGGATAGCGGTGAAATGGCTTGTGCTTTTGCCATGCACCCCACCACTATCACAGAACTCATAGACATAGCCGATGCTGGGGAAATCATGCCTCCCAAATCCACTTGGTTTGAACCAAAATTGCGTTCAGGGTTGCTTATACATAGCTTAGATTAGGAGTAATTATGGGTAAACTTAGCCTAAAAATCATTTTATTAGGGCTAATTACCCATAGCTTAAGTTTTGCCCTGATTTTATCTCAGCGTCCATTTTTGGGCTATAAAAATCTTCCTTCGGCACGCATGATGCCCCAGGGGCGTTTGCTTACATCGGTGCATGTAGCGCCCAAAAATCACTATGATTTGCGGGGAGAACTAGACAAGCAACTTCACCTTAACTTGCTCACCAACCCTTTGAGTTGGCTAGAATGGGGAGCGGTTTTTAGCCATAATTTCTATAAAGATGATATTTTAACCCATAGAGCTGGTGAATTAGGATTAAAACTGCAATTCCCGCGCATAGATGAATGGCAACCTTATCTCTCCCTGGGAATTGTGGATGTATTTGAAGAAGATCGCTGGATAGAAAACTTCTATTTTGTGGGATCATACTCCTTAGCTTGGAGATTTCTGCACTTTGGCGTAGATGTGGGTTCTATTTATACAAGAAAGAGTAATATCTTTGACGAAGATTCCCCCGCAGAAATCAGTTCCTTCGGCGCCATAGAGTTAGACATGGGTTGGGTGGAAATCTTGTTAGAAACCCAATGGTTTGGGCGCCGATCTTTTTTGTGGAACGCTTCGCTGTGGGCTAAGCCCCTAAGCCCCAAGCCGGGTATGGATCGCAATCTAATTGCTCTAGGCGCAGGGGTGGAAAAAGGCTCCCATGGTGCCAAAAAAGCTTTTTGGGGTGGGGGACAAGTGCAATTTCCCCTAGAAAAGCTTGCTAGCGCAGATTCTGCTAAGCAGGCTAAGATCAGCTTGGCTTTTTACCCAATTTTTGATCATAGTTTTCCCATAAATGCCAAAAATCAAAAAAAACAGTGGCAACTAAATTTGGGTATAGATTTAGCCACTAGTTTAAGCGCTTCGGGCTTGTATTGGGTAAACACTTTTTATCCCCTGGGGGCTAGTTCTGCAATGGTAGAAAGCTTGCCCAAGCGCCAAGCGTGGCAGCGTAGCTACCTCAACTTTGCTATGGAGCAGAGTTGGGGTAGCTCCTTTAAGTTAGCTGCGCCCCAAGTGGCTTTAGGCTTATTAGAAGCTGGGGCCGCAGGATTACAAGTACAGCAAAACTTTAGCGTTTTTAGTTGGCACAATTTCAGTCTAAACGCAAGAGTTTTGCTAGATACCGCCGCTGAAATTTTCCGAGATTTTCATATCAGTTTGCCCTTGCATCCCACTTTACCCGGCTTTTTGCAATACAGCCAACTTCGCTGTGAAGGGGGCTATTATGCCGACCAAAACTGGCGTTTATTGGGGCAAATAGCCCAGGGAACTGCAAAGAATCATCTCGTTTTAGGTGGTGGTTATAATTTCAACGATAATCTGTGGGTATTTGAGGCGCAAATGCGCTTTGCCTGGGGTAAAACCAGCGTGGGTAATCAGAACTTCACCGTGGGTTATGCTCCTATCTTAGAGCATCATCTCAGCGCAGAGCATTCCATCTATACAGGTATTCAAAGCATAGATGGCAATGCCAGTTGGCGACCGCAAAAACTTTGGAAAAAATAGTTTTTGCTCCAAGTTTTAAATTCCAATACTAACTTGGAAAACCCAATAGCGATTTTCTTCGGCGCCGGTATAGTAACCAGCTTCTTCGGCCCAAGTGGCAAACTCAATTTCAGCTAAACGCAAAGCCTCTAAAGCAAATCCGGCCGTGGGGTAGCCCCCTTTGAATCCTAAGCTTCCTCGAACTTTTAAAAAGCGCAAAGCAGGCCAATTAGGAACAGCTAAAATCACTTGTTCAAATTCACCGCCGAAGTTTATATGGCTCATGAATTTATAATTGCGTTCATTATTAAAAACATCTTCGTAGTCAAAGGCTAGGTTTACTTTGCGTGCTAAGCCCGTGTTTCTCTGTAAAAAGCGTGGCGAATAGGCAATACCAGTGGTTAAATTAGGAGTAATATTTTCTTTTCCTAATTTTTTAACAAATAAGTTGCGCAATGAAGCACCCAAACGCACTTCACGATGAATTTGATACATGGCACCAAACTCCAAAGCGTGTCCAATGGTGGAAATCTTCGAAGCATCGCGTATAATTCTATCAGTTTCTGCCATAAGGGTATCTCTAGCATCTTCCCATTCAAGAAGGGAAACGGTTAGGTCAGAAATATATTCCCTTTTAGCCATTTTATAACCTAAACCCAAGGATAAGTTTTCACCAATTCCAAAGCCCACTGCTCCTTGAATTACCGCATCTATATAAACCGTATCTATACCTGCTCCGGGGGTGATTATACCTGATTCAATATAGGGCGCTACACCGCCATCCACCCAAATTGCCCCTCCAAAGTGAGGTAAAGCCAATTCTGCATCGAATTTAGAAGAAATATTAATGGGTAGTTTGTCGAAAAACAACATTCTATCTAAAATATCAATGTGAGCTTCCACTGTATCGAGCAGAGCTCTATTATCCATTTTATCCATGTCTATGCTTTTATAGACTTTTTGAATATCAGTACCAATGGAATAAGCCTCTTGAGCCTGACTCAAAGGCAGAGATACCCCAACATTTAAGCGCATATCTAGTAGTTTGCGAGCATAATACCCCATTTCGGGATTGGTCTCAAAGTTTCCCAACTTATTGATAAGATTTAGCCCCGCTGGGTTGTAATACACAGCTTCTTTATCTTCGGCCACAGCTACAAAAGCGTTACCCATGGCATAAGCTCGCAAAGATTTATGGGTAGGTCCACGACCGGCAAAAGACATCGTTGCAAATAGAATTAAAAGTGAAAATAAAATTGATCTATACATAAATTCCTCAACGATGCTTATCTAAATAAAGCTGAAAAGATAGTTCAGTGTAAAATACCCAACAGCCCCCCACGCGCCGCCGTCGTTCTTCTAGGGATATTTTACCGTCTTTATCATTAATAATATCTATGCGAGTTTGCACATCGCCGTTATTAATAGTGCTGCCGTATTCTTTAGCAGTTTTTGCAAAATGCTTTGTAAAAGGGTGCAGACGGGGTTTCGTAGGGTCAATAATAGTGCTGGGGTCGTAGGTTTCATCGGCTTCGTCGATATTTCCATCCCCATTATTATCAATGCCATCAGCACCAAAAATAGTAGGATGCAACATAAGACGCAAATCCTCGTCTATAAAACCATCTCCGTCGTTATCTACCGAATCAAAAATTTCTTCGTCAATACAACCATCTCCGTCGTTATCCAAACCATCGCCAATTTTATAAAACAGAGCAATATCACTGAAAGCGTTTAACTGAGAATCAATGGCTGCTTTGGTTTCTTCACTAAAGAAGTTTTCTTCGTCACCTTCTTCAAGCCCTAATTGCCCACCAATAGAGCTTATTATTCCTGAAATATTCGTAGTGCCACCAGCTAATTCATCAATTTTACTATTTAAGTTTTCTGCTACCGCAGGGTTACTTGTGGCTTCTTCCATTATAGCCTCCACATCCACACGGGGCATGCCATTGGAATCTATTTCAATATTAATACTTATATCTTTGGAATTGATATAGCCATCGCCATTAAAATCAAAAAGTTTCAATAAAGTGTGGGCCATAGATGCTAATGCATAGTCTGCTGAAAAACGAGCGTACTTATATTTACGATCACTTAGGGGAAATTTTTGTTTTCCTTTTTTGCTATCAGGATAGGCGCCATAATGAAATTCAAAATTTTCTAAGGAAGCTCTTAGAGAATCGGCTTTTTTGGGGTCTTTGTGCAATTCGCTACGAGTGACTTTTTTGTTATGTACATCTCTGGATAGTTCCCACCATGCAGTTAATGTATCTCTTTCAATCAGGGGGTCTAAGGCTTTAATTATAGCGCCCATGGATCTATAAATATTGTTTTGCTTATCTTTGGGTAGGTTAATAAAGGGTATAGAGTTTTTTTCGTCTTCTAGGGATGTTCTTAAAATTTGCAAAATTAGTGCAGGTCCAGTACCCATACCGCGCATTTGCGATTTGGCCAAACCAAAATACGCCTCAGATTTAGTGCTATCTTTTTTAAGGGCTGCTTCATAGTACTTAGTGGCTTCGTCATAGGCTGACTTACGAAACATCTTTTGCCCATAAGAAATCAGCGCATCGGGTTCACCATTTATATC
>LSQX01196531.1_pt2 | contig 40316 bp, 37 predicted proteins | sample 654561 | NCBI WGS metagenome assembly LSQX01 (sample SAMN04489861, study PRJNA283612) | anaerobic digester metagenome | isolation source: 4 biogas reactors fed with cattle manure at either 37C or 55C with and... | place: Denmark: Kongens Lyngby | collected 2014 | reverse complement strand
GGGTGTTCCCACCACGGCCAACTATGTTATTACCTCTACGATTGCGGCCCCGGCTTTACTCCACCTGGGAGTACCGACCATGGCCGCCCACATGTTTGCTTTTTACTTTGGCATTATTGCTGACGTTACCCCGCCGGTGGCGTTGGCTGCTTATGCCGGATCCGGAATTGCTAAGGGAGACCCGATGAAAACGGCTTTTAATGCCTCTAAGCTGGCTATTGCCGCCTTTCTAGTACCTTATATGTTTGTAATGTCACCAGTACTGCTGATGATGAATGCTACCTTGCCGTTGGTGCTTAGGGTAATGGCCACAGCCATAATTGGCATGGTTGGTATTGGGGCGGCGGTGGAGGGGTATCTGCTAACAGATGTTACTTGGCCGGAACGGTTGCTTTTACTGGCCGGCGGGCTGCTAATGCTGGACCCGGGCAAATTCACTGACTTTATCGGGCTCGCTCTTCTAGGAGGAGGATTCTTTATGCAAGTACTAAGAGCTAGAAGAGCTGAAGAAAAGACAACTGCGGCCTAGATTGAGCGGGGCTCTTTTTGAAGAATTTGTGAAAACATTGTGCACCTCCTAGACAGAGATAAGCCTGGATAGTACAATCTTAGGTAGAAGGGTAACTAGGTTATGTTTAGGAGGTGCATATTCAGATGGGTGACTTTTGGTGCCGCTTCAACCAGAAGAACAGTTATGTCTGGGTGGCAGTGGTTGCTCTTCTGATTGGTGTTATCGTAACTGCCGGGTGCACGGCTGTTTTTGATGCCAAAGGGGATTCGGCCCAAAAGAGCGACCGACAGGCCCAAGCTGCTCCAGCCGAGGAGGCAGCGGCGCCGGTCTTAAGTACTCTCCCCGGGGGAGATCCTGATGCCATTGCTGATATGGTGGATCAGGTAGGGCCGGCAGTGGTGATGATCAATACCACTGTAGTACAAAAGCGTCAAGGAATTGATCCTTTTTTGGACGATCCTTTTTTCCGTTACTTCTTTGGTGATCGCATTCCGTCGGTTCCAGGGGATCGTCGAAGCCAAGGTTTAGGCAGCGGGTTTATCACCAGTTCCGATGGTTATATCCTCACCAATGAGCATGTGGTGGACGGTGCTGAAGAAGTGCAAGTTACTGTGTCCGGCTATGATGATGTTTTTCCGGCCAAAGTAGTTGGAACGGACAAGGAGCTGGACTTGGCCATATTGAAGATCGATGCTCCCAAGCCCCTACCTACGGTCAAACTGGGCAATTCGGACCGTACGCGGGTAGGTGAGTGGGTGGTGGCCATCGGCAACCCTTATGGGCTGGATCACACGGTTACTGTAGGTGTGGTGAGTGCCAAAGGACGGCCGGTACCGGTACAGGATCGAATTTACAAGAACCTGCTGCAAACTGATGCGGCAATCAATCCCGGTAATAGCGGCGGCCCCCTGCTAAATCTGAACGGCGAAGTAATCGGTATCAATACCGCTGTGAATACTGAAGGTCAAGGCCTGGGATTTGCCATTCCCATCAATACGGCTAAGGAAGTGATGGGTTCGCTACGGACCGAGGGCAAAGTAATACGTCCTTGGCTGGGGGTATCCATCTTAGATGTAACCGCAGATCTGCAGCAGTACTTTAAGTTGCCGGATCGACGCGGAGCCATTGTGGGTGAAGTTATAGGCGGGAGCCCGGCTGCTAAGGCAGGTATCCAGGTGGGCGATGTGATCAAAAAAGTAGATGATGATGTGGTGGAGAGCGCTCAAGACCTGGTGGAAATCATTCAAAAGAAGAAAATAGGCAGCAACGTAGGGCTAGAGGTTTACCGCAACGGACGGACATTGTTCCGCTTAGTGGAGATCGAGGAGAAACCATAAGTACCGGGAGGGCGCAGAGACCCTCCCCTGCTCTTAGCTCCTTGACACTGATACAACCTGTGAACCGACACGTGGGGGCCGGGCTTTGTCCCGGCCCGTAAAATGTGCGGGTAGTCTGTGAACATGGCGATTTTATGTTCATTGCCGGGAGGCAATGTTTTGTGTTAGAATAAAATTAAGAAACCAGGGCGGGCGTAACGGCCCGCGCTTTTTGATGAAGGAGTTGCGGCGAAGCCAGGGCCGGTGGGACCGTGATCCCAGGCTCTCTAAAAGGGGAAGTGAGTTAGCATGGAGCAGAGACTTTGCTTACAAACCGACCTTGTTCCCAGGGGCGACCAAGCTAAAGCTATTGAGGGCTTGGCCCAAGGGATACGGGCGGGTTATAAACACCAGACTTTACTTGGGGTTACCGGCTCCGGTAAAACTTTTACCATGGCCGGGGTCATTGAAGCTGTGCAGCGACCCACCTTGGTAATCGCCCATAACAAGACTCTGGCGGCTCAGTTGTGCAGTGAATTCCGCGAGTTTTTTCCGGACAACGCTGTGGAATATTTTGTCAGCTACTATGACTACTATCAACCGGAAGCTTATATTGCCACCACTGATACTTACATTGAAAAAGATGCGTCCATCAACGATGAAATAGATAAACTGCGCCATGCTGCCACCAGTGCTTTACTGGAGCGGCGAGATGTGATTGTGGTGGCCAGCGTCTCGTGCATTTACGGCTTAGGCTCACCGGAAGAGTACCGGGAACAGGTGTTGTCTTTATGGCCCGGGGATGAGCGGGATCGTGATGAAGTATTGAAGAAACTGGTGCAGATGCAATACAGTCGTAATGACTTAGAGCTGAGCCGAGGAAAGTTTCGGGTACGCGGTGATGTGGTGGAAATCTTTCCGGCTGCTGCCAGCGCTCGGGCAATTAGGGTGGAATTTTTTGGCGATGAGATCGATTCGCTGCTGGAATTCGACACCTTAACCGGTGAGGTGCTGGGACAACGGCGGCATGTGGCCATTTATCCGGCCAGCCACTATGTTACCTCGATCCAAACTCGAGTGCGGGCCATGGCCTCCATAGAAGCTGAACTAAAGCAGCGGTTAGCCGAACTTAGATCTCAAGACAAACAGTTTGAGGCCCATCGCTTGGAGCAGCGAACCCGCTATGATCTGGAGATGCTGGCCGAGCTGGGCTACTGCCAGGGGATAGAAAACTACTCCCGCCATCTGACCGGTCGAGCTCCGGGAGAGCCGCCGTATACGTTGCTGGACTTTTTCCCCCAAGACTACTTAGTTATCATTGACGAGTCGCATATGACTATTCCGCAACTGCATGCTATGTATGCCGGCGATCGTTCGCGCAAGGACAGTTTGGTGGAGTACGGTTTTCGCTTGCCTTCCGCCTACGACAACCGGCCGTTGGTGTTTGATGAGTTTATCCACCGGGTCAAAGAGGTAATCTTTACCTCGGCTACCCCGGGACCGTTTGAACTTGAGGTTAGTGAGCAGGTAGTGGAACAGGTGGTAAGGCCTACTGGGTTGCTGGATCCGGAGGTTGAGGTTCGGCCTACTCAGGGTCAAATAGATAATTTGCTGCACGAAATCGGCCTTAGAGTCGAACAAAGTCAACGGGTGTTGGTAACAACTTTAACTAAGCGCATGGCCGAGGACTTAACCGATTACCTCCTCGATGCCGGTGTGCGCGTGCGTTACTTACACTCGGACATCGGCACCTTGGAACGAATGGAGATAATTCGTGACCTACGTCTGGGCGAATTTGACGTATTAGTTGGCATTAACCTTCTGCGCGAAGGCCTAGATTTACCGGAAGTCTCTTTGGTGGCGATCTTGGATGCCGACAAGGAAGGCTTTTTGCGGTCGCAGCGGTCCCTAATTCAGACCATCGGTCGAGCAGCGCGGAACGTAGACGGCCGAGTAATTATGTATGCTGACACGGTGACCGATTCTATGCGCCAAGCCCTGGAGGAGACCAATCGGCGGCGACAGATCCAAGCCCAGTATAACCAGGATCATGGGATCACACCGCAAACAGTACAGAAAGCCGTTCGTGATGTAATCGAAGCGACTAAAGTAGCCGAGAAGGTGGAAGAATATCTGCCCCGGGAAAAGAGCGTTAAAGCCATGTCAGCGGCCGAATTACGGCAGTGGGTGAGTGAGCTGGAACAAAAGATGCACGCAGCTGCCAAACGCTTGGCCTTCGAGGAGGCAGCCCAGTGGCGGGATTTGTTGTTAGAGGCCAAGATGTTGCTGGGGAAATAGGTTTGGCAGAAAAACCCTGTACAGGCAAGGAAAATGTGGATAGAATATGAGTAAAGGCTAAGAGGAGGAAAAAGTATGTCAACACAGGTTCCGGTGATCGTGTATTCTACGCCGACGTGACCCTATTGCACTTTGGTGAAGGAGTTTCTTTCCCAGCATAACGTCACCTTCACAGAAAAGGATGTGGCGGCTGATCGAGAAGCGAGGCAGGAAATGCTCGGATTGACCGGTCGCTCGGCCGTACCGGCACTTAAGATTGGCAATCAGGTGGTAGTCGGTTTCGACCGCACTCGGATCAGTGAGCTGTTAGGCTTATAACAAGTAATATGGCGGCCTCGCCGTCCCCTCTGACCTGATGGTAGGTGGTGGGGAGGGCGAGGCTTTTTTATGTTAATATGAGTAAGTAACAGAAAGTTGTAGGCATATACCGTTATTGTAGAGAATATGGGATAGCACATTGCGTTAAATGTGTTATAATGTAACCATGAGACAAAAAGGAGGACTTGCCTTGCACCAGTATCGGTTCGTGAAGTGGCTGGACGAAGTGACTAAAGATGACGTGGCGCTAGTGGGGGGGAAGGGGGCTAATTTGGGCGAGCTGACCCAAAATAAAATAGAAGTGCCACCGGGCTTTTGCCTAACGGCTGATGCCTATAGGTATTTTCTTCGGGCTGCCGGGCTGGAAAGGAAAATAGCTGCGATTATTCACGGGCTGGAGGTGGAGGATTCTTCCCGGCTGCAGACCGAGAGTGCGCGGATACGAGAGCTTGTTGTCAACTCGGCTGTACCGGAGGAGATTTCATTGGAAGTTCGCACCGCCTATGAGCAGCTCGGCCAGCAGATAAACACAACCGATCCGGCGGTGGCAGTGCGCAGTTCGGCCACGGCTGAAGATCTGCCGGAGGCATCTTTTGCCGGGCAACAGGACACATTCTTGCAGGTTCGCGGTCCGGCGCCGGTGGTGGAATATGTACGACGGTGCTGGGCCTCTCTGTGGACCGCCAGGGCAGTATACTACCGGGAAAAGCAAGGGTTTGACCATTTGGAAGTGGCCCTTAGTGTTGTGGTCCAAAAGATGATAAACAGCGGCAAGTCGGGGGTGATGTTCACAGCCAATCCGGTAACCAACGATCCGGAGCAGATGATGATCAATGCCAGCTGGGGTTTAGGTGAAGCCGTGGTTTCCGGCCTAGTGACGCCGGATGAATACCTGGTAGATAAGAATACCCTGTCCATTGTTGATCAGAACATAGCTGAGAAAACCGTCATGATTGTAGATTGCCCAGACGGGTCGGGCACTAGAAACGTGCCGGTAGCTGATCAGTTGGGACCGGATATGATCCGGGCTCAGTGTCTGACTGCAGCGGAGATTATGCAGTTGGTACAATACGGGCGTAAGATTGAGGACCTTTACGGCTGCTATCAAGACATTGAATGGGGCTATGATCAGGACACAGGCAGACTGTATATTCTGCAGGCCCGTCCGGTAACTACTTTCAAAGGAGAGGGAAAACCGATGGATAAGGAAGCTGCCGGCAAGACTAAGGTATTGGTGCGGGGATTGTCTGCTTCTCCCGGCCTAGGTAGCGGAACGGTGAAGAAGATAAAAGACGTAACTGAAATTGCCCGCATTGAAGCCGGCGACGTCTTGGTTACGGTGATGACTAATCCCGACATGGTCCCGGCCATGCGCAAGGCCAGCGCTGTGGTGACGGACGAAGGCGGGCGCACTTGTCATGCCGCTATTGTGTCCCGAGAGCTGGGTATCCCTTGCATAGTGGGCGCCAAGGTGGCAACAGCGGTATTGGCCGAAGGCAGTAAGGTGACAGTTGATGCCACCTGTGGTGTTGTCTATGCCGGGGAAGTTATCCAGGAGAAGCAACCGGGCCCCAGGAATCAAGCGGGCCTAATGAGCGCTGTTATCAACGAAGAGCTTATCACCCAGCTAACTCCGGTCACTGCTACCAAGATCTACATGAACCTGGGTCAGCCTTCGCTGATAGACAAGTACCGGGCATTGCCGTTTGACGGCATCGGACTGATGCGGACAGAGTTTATCTTTTCGGATCTGGTTGGGGCGCATCCCATGTATTTGGTGAAGACCGGTCAAGGGAATGTTTTGGTGGAGAAAATGGCGGCAGGAATCAGCACCGTGGCACAGGTGATTAATCCTCGCCCGGTGGTGGTAAGGCTGAGCGATTTTCGTACTAATGAGTTCCGCGGGTTAAAGGGCGGCGAAGAGGTGGAACCGATAGAAAACAATCCGATGATTGGCTGGCGTGGTGTGGCGCGCTATATTTCACCTGAGTATGAACAAGGTTTTCGGCTGGAATGTCAGGCTATCCGTAAGGTGAGGGAAGAGTTTGGCTTGACCAATGTTTGGGTGATGTTACCTTTTGTCCGCACTATCTGGGAACTGAAGCGAGTCAAAAAGATCATGGCCAGCGAAGGCTTGGTGCAGGGTAATAACTTCAAGCTCTGGATTATGGCTGAAGTGCCATCGGTTATTTTCGAGGCTGAAGAGTTTGCCCAAGAGGTGGATGGCTTCAGTATCGGCAGCAATGATCTAACCCAGCTCATCATGGGAGCCGATCGGGATTCAGGGATTCTTAACCGCATGGGGTACTTTGATGAACGGAACCGAGCGGTGAAGAGGGCTATTGTCATTTTGATCCAGGCGGCGCACAAGTATGATAAGACCGTTTCCATCTGTGGACAGGGGCCTTCTCAGTATCCGGAGTTTGCCTCGTTTCTGGTGCAGCAAGGCGTCGACAGCATGAGTGTAAATCCTGATACAGTGGTATATACCAAGCGCATAGTGGCTTCAGTGGAGCGAAAGATAATGCTGAGAAATATGCGCCAAGAAGTATCTAATGCGTAAGAAGATTAGAGAGGGGCAACCCTCTCTTTTTTTGCTCAAAATGCGTGTCTATTCAAGGGTAAATTATGTTATTGAATATCCACCGATGCCCATGCACGGCAAATGAATGATTACCCGTCATTCCGAAGGAGCAAAGTGACAACGAAGAAGAGTTTTTGTGACCTCTATTGCTAATGCCTATCATTAAATACCGGTTGGCTTTACTATTCGGTGTGATATAATGGAGGGCGAGAAAGTTGACGGGACGAAAGTGAGGACTGAAACCGCCATGGCGGAGCAATACATTCGGGTTCGAGGTGCCAGGCAGCACAACCTGAAGAACGTCAATGTGGACTTGCCTCGAGACAGGCTAATAGTGATTACTGGGCTGTCGGGTTCGGGAAAGTCGTCTTTGGCTTTCGACACCATTTATGCCGAGGGCCAGCGTCGGTACGTGGAATCGCTGTCAGCTTATGCCCGCCAGTTCTTGGGCCAAATGGACAAACCAGATGTGGACTCTATTGACGGACTGTCGCCGGCCATTTCCATTGACCAAAAAAACACTACCCATAATCCCCGTTCGACGGTGGGTACGGTAACGGAGATCTATGATTATCTGCGGCTGCTGTTTGCCCGCATCGGGCAACCACATTGCCCCCATTGTGGCAGCAGCATCCGAAGACAGACAGTGGATCAAATGGTGGACCGGTTACTGGAACTGCCGGAAGGAAACCGGGTGTTGATTTTGGCACCGCTGGTACGTGGCCGCAAGGGCGAACACCAACGTATTATTGAAGAAACGCGAAGAAACGGTTTTGTTCGCATGCGTATCGACGGACAAGTTCGCGAGCTGTCCGATGAGATTAGGCTGGAGAAGAATAAGAGGCATACGCTAGAGGTGGTGGTGGATAGGCTGCGGATCCGCAGCGATATCCGCAAGCGGCTGGCTGACTCCCTGGAACTGGCCCTGGGCTTAAGTGGCGGTCTGGTGCTGGCTTCTATACTGGAAGGGGACGAGCTCACTTTTTCCCAGAACTTTGCCTGTCCTGACTGTGGCTTCAGCTTTGAGGAATTGTCGCCGCGGTTGTTCTCTTTTAATAGCCCGTACGGGGCTTGTCCCAAGTGTACCGGGTTGGGTATTACCATGGAAATCGATCCTGACTTGGTTATTCCTGATCCGGATAAGTCTATTGCTGACGGAGCCATTGCTCCGTTTAGCCGGTCGGCTAATTATTTCCCCCAGATCCTGGAAGCTTTAGCCCGTCATTACGGTTTCAGTACCGAAGTCCCGGTGAAGGAACTGGGGCCAAAGCATTTGGACCTCCTTCTCTATGGTAATAATGGCGAGCGCTTTCGGGTCAACTATGAGACTCGTTGGGGTGAGTCGCGTATTTTTACCACCGATTTTGAAGGTGTGATTCCTATTCTTGAGCGGCGCCATCGCGAGTCGCAGTCCGAGGGAGCGCGCACAGAGTACGAGGAGTTTATGAGCACGCATCCTTGTCCCGCCTGTCAGGGCAGACGGCTGAAGCCGGAAGCGTTGGCAGTGACTGTCGGGGAAAAGAACATTGCGCAGGTCACAGAAAGTTCTGTGCTCGAGGCGCAGCAGTTTTTTGCTGCGGTGAAGTTTACGGAACGGGAGCAATTAATAGCAGAGCGTATTCTGAAAGAAATCCAGGCCCGGCTGGGGTTTCTGATCAATGTGGGTCTAGACTATCTGACCTTAGATCGTATAGCCGGGAGTCTGTCCGGCGGTGAGGCCCAGCGAATTCGCTTAGCCACCCAGATCGGTTCCGGCCTGACTGGGGTTTTGTATATTTTAGATGAGCCCAGTATCGGTTTACATCAGCGCGATAATAAGCGCCTGCTTCAGACCTTGAAGGACCTGCGGGATTTAGGGAACACCGTGATCGTAGTGGAGCACGATGCGGAAACCATGGGAGCGGCCGACTTCTTGGTGGATGTGGGGCCGGGAGCCGGAGAGCAAGGAGGCGAGGTGCTAGCGGCCGGGCCGTTGAAAGATATTAAGGCTTGTCCCCGGTCTATTACCGGTCAATACCTCAGCGGGCGGCGCCGTATTCCTGTTCCATTGGCCCGCCGGGAGCTGAACGGTAATTGGCTGACAGTTGTCGGTGCGGCCGAGCACAATCTAAAGGATATTGACGTCAGGATACCCCTGGGCGTGTTTGTTTGCGTCACCGGTGTGTCCGGATCAGGGAAGAGCACTTTAGTTAACGATATTTTGTATCGGCAATTAGCTCATGATCTGCATCAGGCGCGTCAGCCGGCTGGGCGTCATAAAGACATCTTAGGCAAAGAGTATTTAGACAAAGTGATTGCTATCGACCAAGCACCCATCGGCCGCACACCCAGGTCCAATCCGGCAACTTACACCGGTGCCTTTGATCCCATCCGGGAGTTGTTTAGTCTTACGCCTGAGGCTAGAATGCGCGGTTATAAGCCAGGTCGTTTTAGCTTCAATGTGCGCGGCGGCCGCTGTGAGGCTTGTCGCGGCGACGGCATCCTCAAAATAGAGATGCATTTTCTACCTGATGTGTACGTGCCCTGTGAAGTGTGTAAAGGTAAGCGCTACAACCGGGAGACGCTGGAGATTAAGTACAAAGGGAAAAGCGTGGCCGATGTGCTGGAAATGACGGTCACAGAGGCGTTGTCCTTCTTTACCCATATTCCTCGGGTGGCCACGAGGCTACAGACATTATACGACGTCGGTTTAGGTTATATCCGGTTGGGACAGCCGGCTACCACCCTCTCCGGTGGTGAGGCCCAGCGGGTTAAGCTGGCAACGGAACTCTCACGTCGCTCCACTGGACGCACTTTGTATATTTTGGATGAACCCACCACCGGACTGCATTTTGCCGACATCGAAAAACTGATTCTGGTTCTGCAGCGGTTGGTAGATACAGGTAACACCGTACTGGTGATTGAGCACAATCTGGACGTGATTAAGGCTGCGGATTATGTGATCGATCTCGGACCTGAGGGCGGTGAGAAAGGCGGACAGGTGCTAGCCGTGGGTACACCGGAGGCAATTGCTCGTTGCCCTCATTCGTATACCGGACAATTCTTAAGCCGGGTGCTGAAGGAGAAGGCGGTCTTGGCCGGACGCTAAGGGGGGTGGGGTGGTAAGGTGGACCTGGATAAAAAGTTGGATTTAGTGCCGGAACAGCCGGGCGTATATTTGATGAAAGACCGGCTGGATAATATTATCTACGTAGGTAAGGCGGTGAACCTGAAAAGCCGGGTGCGATCGTATTTTCGGAGCCACGATCATCCGCCCAAAGTCCGGGCCATGCTGAAGCAAGTTTGGGATTTTGAGTATATTGTTACTGGTTCCGAAATTGAGGCCCTGGCCTTGGAGTGCAACTTTATCAAGAGCCACCAGCCGCGCTACAATATCCTACTGCGGGACGATAAACAGTATCCTTATTTGAAGCTGACCCTTAACGAGAAATTTCCGCGCCTCTTGGTAACTCGACGCGTCAAGGGTGACGGAGCCCGTTATTTTGGTCCTTATACTGACGTGGGCGCCCTTAATGAGACCTTGCAGCTACTTAAGAAAGTGTTCCCACTCAGGACCTGTAGCAGCTACGATTTTGCTCGCCGACAGCGGCCCTGTCTCAATTTCCATATTGACCGCTGCTGGGGTCCGTGTCGGGGAACAGTCACACTGGAGCAGTACGGAGAATTGGTGCACGAACTGACGCTGTTTTTGGAGGGGCGACAAGACGTAATTTTGAAACGCCTGAAGAAGCGAATGGACGAAGCGGCTCAGGAACTTCGATTTGAAGATGCGGCCAAACTTCGGGATCAGGTTGCGGCGGTAGAGCGAGTACTGGAAAAGCAAACAGTAGTTTCTTTAGGCGGCGAAGACCAGGATGTGATCGGTTTAGCCCGAGGAGTTACCGAGGCTTGTGTGCAAGTATTTCAGGTGCGGGCCGGAAAGCTGTTAGGGCGCGAGACCTTTTTCCTTCAAGGTAGCGAGGGTTACGATCGGTCGCAGTTATTGGCGGCATTCTTGAAAGACTATTACTCTCGAGTTGCAGTTGTGCCAGTGCGGATTATTTTGGCCGAAGCAGCGGAAGAACAGGAATTACTGTCCACCTATTTAAGCCGGCGGAGCGGACGCAAAGTCAGGCTTCATGTACCGCAGCGCGGGGCCAAAAAGACGCTGGCCGCCATGGCGGCGGAAAACGCGGTCTTGGCCTTGCGGGAAGCGGAAGAGCTTTGGGCCCAGCAGCTGGCACGGACCGAAGGAGCGTTGGCGGCACTCAAGGTAGCCTTAGATTTGCCGGCTCTACCGCAGCGAATCGAGGGCTTTGACATTTCAAACATTCAAGGGCAGGAAGCAGTGGGGTCCATGGTGGTATTTGCGGATGGAAAACCACTGAAATCAGATTATCGCCGCTTTCGTATCCGCACAGTATGGCAGGCCAACGATGTTGCCATGATGGCTGAGACGGTAAGGCGGCGGTACAGCGGTACCCTCAAAGACAAGCTGCCGGTACCGGATCTGATCTTGATTGACGGTGGCAAAGGCCAGCTGTCGGCTGCCCGGGCAGTGCTGGCGGAACTGGGCTTAGCTCAGGTACCGACTTTTGGTCTGGCAGAGGAGCAGGAGGAGCTGTACACAGAAGGATGTCTGGAGCCGATTCGGTTGCCCCGGGATTCAGTGGCACTGCAGCTGTTGCAGCGAGTACGCGACGAAGCTCATCGGTTCGCTTTGAGCTATCATCGGGCGCTGCATCACCATAATGCGCTCAAGTCAGAATTAGATGAAGTGCCGGGGATCGGTCCCCGGCGCAGACGGGCTCTGCTGTTGCATTTCGGTTCTTTGGAGAAGCTGCGCCAAGCATCAGTAGAGGATTTGCTGGCAGTGCCTGAGTTAACACGTCCGGTAGCCCAAGCCCTTTACAGCCACCTGCACGGCTGAGGAGGTCAGTTGCTATTTTTGGCTAAAGAAGCGGCGCAAGGCGTTAAATATCCCTTGCGCGACTTTTTGTTTGTAGTCGATATCTCGCAACAACCCCTCGTCAATGCGATGAGATATGCACCCTACTTGAACTACAGCTACCGGAGCCGGTATTTCCCTCAAGAGACGACAAGACGTGGGTCCCTCAGAGATGAAAGGTAACGGGAGCTTCAGTTGCAATTCTTGTTTCAAGACATTGACCAGGCGTTGGCTGGGAGCAGATGCCGGGACAGTTAAGACTCCGAAACCGGAACGTGGACAGGCCGGATGATAAAGAGTGGCCAGAGAGAGTACGGCATGACACGGATGACCGTTTCGGACAGCCGTGGGTGAAAGAGCAGGAAAAGTAGGTGAGAAAATACTAAAGTGGGGCTTAGCCTGAACGCCGGCTAACAAGTGGGCCAGCCTGCGGGCAATATCATAGGTAGGGACTTTTTCCGGTAGATTCGTGGGGCTGAAAACGTGGGGGCGAATCCAAGGATCCAGCAAAACAACTTTATCGGTAAACAAGGGGAACAGCGGTGCAGGATCAATATAGACGTTATACCGGCAAGGACCCCGCAAATCTTGGTCCAGCTGCCAAGGGCCGGGAAAATAGCGCTCGATGGTAATTATCACAGCGGTAGGTGCTTGCTCGCCTACAGTAACACTTTTGACCAGGCTATCGGTGACAGGGAACTCACCACTGGGCATATTTAAGGCTGCGGGGGTGAACGTAAATACAATGCTGGGGCCGTCTTCATCAACCGAAAAGGAGGGTTCACCCCAGAAGTCAATGCCGATAACGGAGCCGGCAGATAGGGTGGTATCGCCGGCCTGAGCATGATGGGTACGCAGATTTACCAATAGAGCCGGTAAAACCATGCTGTTCACCTCGTGGTGGTTGGTGTTTTCTGTCTCATACATAATTTATGCCTAAGGAAGAGTGGCAGACCTCCCCTGTAACCAAAATCCGCTGACCAACATAGCATGCCGAGAGGGGGAGGTGAAAATATGGCGGTCAAGATCCCTCTGCGTACGCACCTGATCACGGAAAACGATGATATAGTGACTGTGGTGGATCGTTATGCCGGCAATATTGCCCAGCCGGGAGATTTGGTGGCGGTGGCTGAAAGCGTGGTTGCCATTACCCAAGGGCGGTTTATCCGTCAGGAAGAGGTCAAGACGGGACTTTGGGCTCGTTTTCTTTGCCGCTTTCCTCAGCGTCACGGCAGTTTAACCTCTGCGGCAACGATGCAGTTGGCCATAAACGAAGCGGGTGCCGGCCGAGTGCTAGCAGCAGCTGCCGCCGGTGCTGTGGGCAGGGTGCTGAAAAAGCCAGGGTTGTTCTACCGGGTGGCTGGACCAGCAGTGGCTTTGATCGATGATGTGGCCGGAACCATGCCGCCGTATCACGTGTTTATTGTTTTGGGACCGAAGAAAGCGGATCAGGTGGCCCAAGCTATTGCTGACCGTCTCGGGGTAGATGCAGTGGTAATGGATGCTAATGATTTAGGTAAAGCAGATGTGGTGGGGGCTTCTTCCGGTGTACCCCGCCGCTACATCCCAATGCTGTTCGCTGATAACCCGGCCGGGAATTACGAACAGCAGACACCTTTAACGGTAATCAAGAACTATCGCACGGAACTAAGGGGGTGGGCCTGAATGCACGCTAGGCAGGTGCGTGCTCCGCTAGCAGAAGCATTAGAGGGCTATGTCAAGGATAAGATCGTACGGTTCCACATGCCCGGACACAAGGGCAGCCACGGCATTTCTCCGTTAGCTGAACAGATTTTAGGGAAGAGGTTATATGAACTGGATATCACCGGGGTGGAAGGTATGGATGATCTATTGCAGCCCACAGGCGTGATCAAAACAGCGGAAAGATTACTGGCTGAGGCATTCGGTGCAGAGGAGAGCTTTTTTCTTATCAACGGTACCTCATCGGGACTGCAAGCTTTGATCTTGACCGTATGTAACAGCGGAGACAAAATCATAGTTCCGCGCAATATGCACAAATCCATGGTGGCCGGGGTCGTTCTCAGCGGAGCCAAGCCAGTGTTTTTATCACCGGAGGTGAACGAAGAATTTGGCATTGCTCTGGGCGTAACGGCAGACCAAATACAGGCGGCCTGGCAGGCTTATCCAGAGGCCAAGGCGGCACTGCTGATCAATCCAACTTATTACGGTACTACTTGCGACTTGGGTGCGTTGGCCACGATAGCTCACCGCTATCAGCGGCCTTTGCTGGTAGATGAAGCCCATGGTCCCCACTTCTATTTTCATCCGGGGCTGCCACCGGGGGCTCTAACTTTAGGTGCCGACGCTTGTGCTCAGGGCGCGCATAAAACGCTTTGCAGCCTGACTCAAAGTTCTTGGCTGCATATCCAAGGCCCGCGGCTGGACCGCGAGCGGTTGCAGACTACGTTAGCCATGCTGCTTTCCACCAGCGCTTCTTATCCGCTGTTGGCTTCGTTAGACTTGGCCCGTCAGCAAATGGTTATGGACGGACGGACGATATTGGAGCGCACCATCGAATTGGCCGAAGAGTTGCGTCGAGGACTCAAGGTTGTCCCTGGGGTAGCTGTACTTGACCAGGAGCAGTTGGGCCATGAGGCGGCTTTGGAATTGGATCCCACTAAGGTTACAGTGAATGTGCGCCGGTTAGGGCTCACAGGACAACAAGTGGAGATTCTGTTGCGGCACAAACATGGTATTCAAGTGGAACTGTCTGATTTGTACAATGTATTGCTGATGGTGGGCCCCGGGAACACTAAAGACGATGTTACCGCCTTGATAACAGCTTTCCGAGACGTGGTAGCCCAGTCCCGGACCCAAAAGACCCAAATTCGAGGCCTGATTGTGCCCCCGCTGCCTTATCAGGTCCTGACGCCCAGGGAAGCTTTTTTTGCTCCGGCCCAAAGCGTACCGCTGGCAGAGTCGGTGGGCTGCATCAGTACCGAGACGGTAACTTGTTATCCGCCGGGAATTCCGATCCTCTGTCCAGGGGAAGAAATAACGGCTGAAGTGGTAGATTACATTGCCCTAATGATCCGGGAAGGTTATCGGGTACAAGGACCGCGGGACGGGGGCTGGGCCCGGTTACGGGTGATTAAAAATTAATATGGAAAAATAAGGATGGAAGGATTCTCCTCGGATATGTTTTTTACTTCCCTGCGATACTAATTTCAGAGGAAATTTGACGAACAGGGAGGTGACAAGGTGAAAACAAAAAATCCGCTGAGGATCCTCTGTTTGTGCTTTGTTTTGTTGGTAGTTATAATGTTGGCCGGCTGCCGCGCTGCCCAGCGAAAGCCCTACTCCACCCGGACACCGGCGCCCATTACACCTTCCCCCATGGGGACAACGCCTAGGACCACGCCTGCTCCCATGACTCCCACCGGACCGCTGCCGACCAAGACTAAAGAAGTAGCAGACCTGCAGGATAAACTGGCGAAAGAAGCGGAAAAGGTTCCTGGCGTAAACAAGGCCTGGGTAGTTCTTTCCGGGGGAACGGCTCTAGTGGGAACGGAGCTCAAAAGCGATATTCCACGGGGAAGCCAAGGTGACGCCGCCGGGATAAAAAACGAAGTTATGATGCGGTTACGCAAGGCTGATACCCGCCTGACCGGGGTGGCTGTTACTACTGATGCCGGTACCGTGAGCAAATTGCGCAAAGTTGCCGAAGGAATGAGAGCCGGTAAGACGACTACTACTTTTACTCGGGATGTAAACGATTTAGTCACCAAACTAACACCAGGCATGAGATAGAGAAAACCCGGGGCTGGCCCCGGGTTTTAGTGTTAATCGGTGGGAACAATACGGATAAAATGTTGTTTACTAAGAAACCTGGTAGAGAAAGATCGAGAGGGGCTGTGGTGGGCCAACTAGGAGAAAAGCACATAAGGAGCTCTTTTCTTGCGTAAGGATGGGAAAGAAGAGGGGGGAGCTCCTTGTCCCTGAGTCGATCTGTCTGTTCATTGTTAGTGGCTGGATTGCTTTGCAAGTTCATCGGCCTATTTTACCGGGTGCCTCTAAGTTACTTACTAGGGGCCGAAGGGATCGGCCTCTATCAAATGGCATACCCTGTCTTTGCTGTAGCTGCTATTGTGGCTGCCGGCGGGCTGCCGTTGGCTATGGCTAAGCACATGGCCGAACATTTGGCTGTGGGCAAGAACGAGGCTGCCTGGCATCTATTTCAGGTGGGTCGGTTGCTGCTTTGGGCCCAAGGGTTAATGTTAGGCACTATCTTCTATCACTTGGCCCCCATATTGGCTACCAGAGTCTTGGGAGATCCGCGCTCGGAGTTGGCTTTGAAGGCCCTGGCCCCGGCTGTATTCTTGCTCTGTATAGAAGGGAGCCTGCGGGGGTATTTTCAGGGGCGGCAACAGCACGTTGTGTTAGCTAAGGCCCAAGCGTTTGAACAGTTGTGCCGGGTAGGAACTATGCTGATCTTGGCTTTTCTCTTGCTTCCGTATGGCTTGGAATATGCGGCCGCCGGAGCCACCGCCGGTGCCGCCGGCGGAGCTCTGGGAGCTATTATTTTGCTACAAGCCAACTTTAGGCCGGGGTTGGGTGCCGACTCGCAGCCGAGGCTGGGAAACTGGTATAAGTCAGCTCAGTTGCTACAGCATTTTGCTGTACCGGTGATGCTGGGATCTTTTGTCATGCCGGTTATGCAGATGGTGGACGCCGCCATTGTGCCGTTAAGGCTCCAGGCAGGCGGCGTTTCCGTTCGTGAAGCCACGGCCCTGTTTGGGCAGCATGCCGGCATGGCCCTTTCCCTGGTGGGATTGCCTACCGTAGCCACCGCGGCGCTGGCAACGACTTTGGTTCCTGATTTAGCCGCTGCTTCGGCCCGGGGTGATAAAGCCATGGTAGCAGGTCGGGTGTCCCAAGCCTTAAAGCTGACGGTAACGTTAGCGACACCAGCAGCGGTAGGTTTGTTTGCTCTGGCCGAAGAGATTTGCCAAGTGCTGTTCGGCACACCGGAGGCTGCCATTCCGCTGCGCTGGCTAGCCTTTGGCACGGTGGGGCTGTGCCTGATGGAGACCAACAGTGCTTTGCTCCATGCCTTGGATCAAGGCCGCTGGGCGGCGCTGGCCATTTTTGTCGGCGGGATTGTCAATGCCGGTATCGACTATTACGTTTGTGCTCTGCCGGCTTTTAACATTAGGGGTGCGGCTCTGGGCACCGGATTGGGCTTTACTGTCGCAGCCTTGTTGACTTTGGGTTCACTGCGAAAGTGTGTGCCTGGGTTTTGGGATCCAGGAATAATACTGTTTCCCCTGCTCGCTTCCGTGTTGATGGTTCCAGCCGTACGGTGGGCCCTGGTTTTTGGGCTAGGTCAGGGATGGCCGTTGGCAGGGGCACTCTTTTGGGCGGTGGGAATAGGGATAGTGTGTTACGGTTTCTTGGCTTACAGCGTGGGCCTGTTTGAAGCCAGTGTTTTTCGGCTGCCGCCAGATAAATTTTTATGAGCAGGAAATGGATGCATGTTAGCGAAGTAATACTTTAACGTAATGACAAAAGGGGGAGTGCCTGCATGAGCTTTAAACCGAAATGGCGTGACGAACTTACTGATCAGTTGTGTTACGCGTTCCTGGCCCTTGAAACCTGGGAAGAATGCTGCCGGTTTTTAGAAGATGTGTGCACCATTGGCGAAATCCAAGCTTTAGCGCAACGGCTAGAGGCGGCACGAATGCTCAGAGCTGGCCATACTTACGATGTGATTACGGCGCGCACCGGTATGAGCACTGCTACCATAAGTAGGGTGAAGAAGTTTCTTCATTATGGGGCTGACGGGTACAAATTAGTCTTAGATCGCTTAGAACGGGAAGGTAAGTTGTTTTCACCCCAGTCACGGGAGCAGTAAGTATGAACGCCCTCTTAGCGGGCGTTTTTTCTGAGAGGAAAAAGCGGTCGAGACGTCGAATAGACATTGGGTTCGGGGTGGGAATACTTAGCAGTCAAGGTGGATGATGTGGATGCAGGATTTGTTGACGGGGCTGAACGATAGACAGCGACAGGCGGTGGAACACGGTGAGGGACCGCTGTTGATACTGGCGGGAGCCGGAAGCGGCAAGACCCGCGTCTTGACCCACCGTATCGCTTACTTACTGCAGAGGGGCGTTGGTCCCGGCGATATACTGGCTATTACCTTTACTAATAAGGCGGCTGCCGAAATGCGACAACGGGTGGCAAGTATGGTGGGCACCGCCGTTACTGACGGTATCTGGCTAGGGACTTTTCATGCCATATGTGGTCGCATGTTAAGAACGGAGATCGTTCGGGTGGGATACCAACCGAACTTTGTTATCTACGATGCCGCTGATCAACTGCGGCTGATTCGTTATGCGTTGAAAGAGCTGAACCTAGACGAAAAAGTGTACAACGCCCGCACGGTACAAGCCCTGGTTTCGCGCTCGAAAAATGAGCTGGTGAATCCGGATCAGGTGCAGGGCTATTGGTTGCAGGAAGGTTCAAGAGATTATAGCGGCTATTTTCTCGCTCAGGTGGCAGCTATTTATGCTTGGTACCAGCAGCGGTTAAAAGAGAACAATGCCTTGGATTTCGATGATCTCTTACGGCTCACGGTGGAAATATTGCAGACTTGGCCTGATGCCTTGGCCAAGTGGCAAGGTGAGTTTCGCCACATTTTGGTGGACGAGTATCAGGATACCAATAGGGTACAGTATGTGTTGGTACGGCTTCTGGCTGGGGTCCACCAAAACCTATTTGTAGTGGGGGACGACAGCCAGTCCATCTATGGCTTTCGCGGAGCCGACATCCGCAATATTTTGGAATTTGAGCGGGATTTTCCCCAGGCCCAGGTGATTAAACTGGAACAGAACTACCGTTCTACCCAAACGATTCTGGACGCAGCCAATTATTTGGTTGCCCATAACAGCCGGCAAAAGGAAAAGCGGCTGTGGACCAGCAACGGTCAAGGCGACCGACTGCGCTTGTTCGAAGCTGTCAGCGGCGAGGAAGAAGCTTTGTTTGTAGCGCGTGAGTTGCTGCATCTACTGGACCGGGGATTTAGCCTGAAAGATTGTGCTGTTTTGTACCGTACCAACGCTCAATCAAGATTACTGGAAGAGGCAATGCTGTACACTGGTTTAGCCTACCGAATGGTGGGGGGCGTACGCTTCTATGAACGAATGGAGATCAAGGATACGCTGGCCTATCTACGGTTACTGCAGAACTCGCACGATACCTTGAGTTTGGAGCGGGTAATCAATATTCCTCGGCGCGGAGTAGGCCCGAGGACGCTTCAGCGCATTATCGGTTTCGCTCAAGAACAAGGGATGGACTTCTTGACGGCCTGCTCTCGGGCAGAGGACATACCGGGAATCCAACAGAAAACGGCCCGGGAACTGGTGTGGTTTGGTCAAACCTTACAGCAGCTACAAGAATTGGCGGCGGAGCTGCCACTGACAGAACTTATTTCTCGCGTATGGGCTGAAACCGGTTATCGTCCGCAGTTGGAAGCGGAGGCGACGATAGAAGCCCAGGGGCGGTTGGAAAACTTGGATGAGTTTTTGGCCCTGGCGGCGGATTTTGTCCAGACTAGTAGCGAGGATAAGTCTTTGGCTGCTTTTCTGGCGGCGGTGTCGTTATATACCGACCAGGATTCTTATGATGCCGGGGCCGAGGCGGCAACTCTCATGACTTTACACAGTGCTAAGGGCCTGGAGTTTCCAGTGGTGTTTTTGGTGGGCTTGGAAGAAGGGCTGTTTCCCCATAACCGATCGCTGGAGACGGAAGAAGGGCTGGAAGAGGAGCGACGACTTTGTTATGTGGGTCTTACCCGGGCCAAGAAGCGGCTATATCTAACCTATGCTCGGCGCCGGTACCTGTACGGCAGTGAGCAATATTGTCTGCCGTCGCGGTTCCTAGACGAGATACCGGCTCAGTTCATGCTTCGGGTGGACGGTCCGGGACAAGAGGAGAGTGGGAAAATCATCCCTTTCCCGCGCCCGCAACTCAGAGTCCAAGCAGCCGATGAGGCGGTAATACCCACGTGGTGTCCCGGTGATCGTCTGGAACATCCAAAGTTTGGCCTGGGTACAGTGGTATCGATGCGGGGTACCAGCCCGGACATAATAATTACCGTTGCTTTTCCGGCGGTGGGTATCAAGGATCTGGCGCTTAGATACGCCCCCATCAAGAAGGCCTAGATTAGGTGCATAACTGGGAAGTGGGGCCGGCGCTTGTGCTGAGCCCGGAGTGGGATATAATACTAATAGCAGAAAGTCCGGGAGGAGGTGCGCCATGGCCGACCAGGTAGCGGCCAGAATTGAAGAGCTGCGCCGCCAGTTGGAATATCATAATTGGCGCTACTATGTTCTAGATGATCCGGTGATTACTGACGGTGAATACGACCGGATGTTGCGGGAGCTTCAGTCTTTGGAGGCGGCACACCCGGAGTATTATGCCGCTGACTCGCCCACCCAACGGGTGGGCGGGGCGGTGCGGTCGGATTTTGGTACGGTATTACATAGGGTACCGCTGTTTAGTTTGGCTAATGCTTTCAGTGCCGACGAGCTGTTGGATTTCGACCGGCGAGTGCGGGAACTCACTGGGCTCGGAGAAGTGGAATATGTGGTGGAACTCAAAATAGACGGTCTGGCAGTTTCTTTGACTTATGAAGAGGGGCGGTTTACCCAAGGAGCTACGCGAGGCGATGGGGTAACCGGAGAAGATATCACCGGCAACCTACGCACTGTCCGGTCTTTACCGTTACGGTTACGACAAGAAAAACAGACAGCCCCGACTCTGCTAGAAGTACGCGGAGAAGTCTTTATGCCCAAGGAGGCTTTTGTTGAGCTGAATGGCAGGCGCGAAGAAGCGGGAGAGCCTGTGTTTGCCAACCCACGTAACGCCGCTGCTGGATCGCTGAGGCAGCTAGATACCAAAGTGACGGCCAGCCGGGCTCTGGATATTTTTGTTTATGGGATCGGAGCCGCTGGAGGGGCAGCAATTTCCACCCACTGGGAATGGCTGCTGGCACTCAAAGGCTGGGGGTTTAAGGTGAATCCTCACATTAAGCTAGTCCGGGGCATTACCCCGGCGGTGGAATACTGTTTGGCCTGGCAAGAAGAGCGGCAGGAACTGCCCTATCCCATTGACGGCTTGGTAATTAAGGTCAATGACTTGAAGCTGCAGCAAGGGTTGGGGAGCACTGCCAAAAGCCCGCGCTGGGCGGTGGCATATAAGTTTCCGGCTGAGCAGGCGGAGACTACGCTAGGGGAAATTGTGGTGACAGTGGGTCGCACCGGGGTTCTTACCCCCACAGCCCTGTTCGATCCCCCGGTCCAATTGGCCGGGACGGTAGTAAGCCGGGCTGTGTTGCACAACGAGGATATTATTCGAGCCCGGGATATCCGGATCGGCGATGTGGTCCGAGTAGAAAAGGCCGGCGATATTATTCCGGAAGTGGTAGGTTCGGTACCGGAGCGACGCACCGGACAAGAACAACTGTTTGTGATGCCGACATCATGCCCGGCTTGTGGAGCCGAGGTGGTGAAACTGCCGGGAGAAGTTGCTTGGCGCTGTCCTAACGTCTCCTGTCCGGCTCGGTTAAGAGAGAGCTTGCTGCATTTTGGATCCCGCGGGGCTATGGATATCGACGGCCTGGGTCCGGCCATTATCGACCAACTGCTAGAAAACGGGCTGGTAAGAAACGTGGCCGATTTATACGATCTAAGCGAATCGGATTTGATCCAGCTACCGCGCATGGGGACAAAATCGGCGGCTAATCTAATCGCCGCTATTGCTAAGAGTAAAAACCGAAGTCTAGACCGAGTGCTATTTGCTTTGGGTATCCGTTATGTGGGAGCCACAGCGGCGAAAACGTTAGCTGAGCATTTTGATGATATGTGGGCCCTGCTGGCGGCCAAGAGGGAAGAATTGCTGACCGTTGCCGGCATCGGTGACAAGGTAGCAACCAGCATTCAAGATTTCTTTCGGGAAGAGCGCAATCTATCCACGGTGAAGCGGCTGGCAGAAGCTGGGGTGAATATGGCAAGAGTCCGACCACGAGCGGCTGCCAGCGGGAATTTGTCCGGAAAGACCTTTGTCCTGACGGGGACTTTGGGCTCTCTTAATAGGTCTCAGGCCCAAACGGCCATTGAAGAAAGAGGTGGTAAGGTAACAGGTAGCGTCAGTCGCCAGACTGATTTTGTAGTGGCAGGTGAAAATCCGGGTTCGAAGCTGGAGCGGGCGCAAGCCTTAGGGATAAATCTATTGACAGAAGAAGAGTTTCTACAGTTGTTAGCTGAACAGCAGAGAGGATGGTGACTGATAATGAAAATAACCGAAGCTGAGGTGGAAAGGATTGCCCACTTTGCCCAACTGGAAGTTACCCCAGAAGAGATAGGCAAACTGGCTCAGCAGCTGAGCGATATCTTGGCCTTTGCCCGCCAGCTCAAGGAGGTGGACACAGAGGGTGTCACGCCCACTGTATCGGTTTTAGATTTAGTCAATGTATGGCGTGAAGATGAAGTGCTGCCGTGGTTGGACCAGAAACAAGCTTTAGCTCAGGCCAAAGATGTACAGGATGGCTGTTTTAGGGTACCTCGCATTATGGAAGAAGAGTAGTAGGGGGGTTGTTACCAGTGGAACTATGGGATCTTACTGGGCACAGATTAAGACGCCTGCTGGACAAAGGTGAGATCAGTGCGGTTGAAATTGTGGAATCTGTACTGAATCGAATACAAGCAACAGAACCGGCAGTGCATGCTTTTGTTACCACCACGGGTGAACAGGCCCTGGCAAGGGCCAAACAAGTGGATGCCGCCCGGGCCCAAGGGGAAAAAACAGGGCTCCTGGCCGGCATACCCATGGCTCTGAAAGACAACATCTGCACCGGCGGTCTTAGGACCACCTGCTCCTCACGGATGTTGGCCGACTTTGTGCCGCCGTATGACGCTACTGTGGCTCAGCGTCTACAAGCTGCCGGCGCCATCTTAATGGGCAAGACCAATATGGATGAATTTGCCATGGGGTCGTCGACAGAGACTTCGGCTTTTTTCCCGACCCATAATCCGTGGGACCTGGACCGTGTACCCGGTGGTTCCAGCGGCGGGTCGGCGGTAGCGGTGGCGGCAGGGCAAGCCGTGTTTGCCTTGGGTTCCGATACGGGCGGATCTATTCGTCAGCCGGCGGCTTTCTGTTCGGTGGTAGGGTTTAAACCCAGCTACGGACGGGTATCCCGCTTTGGCGTGGTGGCTTTTGGTTCGTCTTTAGATCAGGTGGGTTGCTTCACCAAGGACATAACCGACTGCGCTTTGGTTTTGAACACTATTGCCGGCCAGGACGAATTTGATGCCACCACGGTGCCTGAACCAGTGCCGGACTACACCCAGTTTATAGGTCGAGAGATCAAGGGAATTCGAGTGGGGCTGCCGCGTGAGTATTTCGAACGAGGTATCGATCCGGCGGTGAAAGATGTGGCTCTGAAGGCGGCTGGTGTTTTAGAGGATTTGGGAGCAGTGGTGGAGGAGACCTCACTTCCTCATGTGAAGTACGCGCCGGCGGTGTACTATTTGATCGCTCCGGCTGAGGCCTCTTCTAATTTGGGCCGCTTTGACGGGGTGCGCTATGGCTTTAGGGTTGAGGCGCCGGATATTGATTCTTTGTACAAAAAGACGCGCAGCCAAGGTTTCGGGGCTGAAGTCCGCCGACGCATTATGATAGGTACCTATGTCTTAAGTGCTAATAACTATAAGGACGTTTACGGGAAGGCGCAACGGGTGCGTACGTTGATTATCATTGATTTTCAACAGGCTTTTTCCTGGTATGACCTGTTGCTCACTCCAACATCGCCGGTGCCCCCGTTTAAGTTGGGTGAAAAGGTAGATGATCCGCTCCAGATGTATCTGATGGACATTTGCACCATTCCGGTCAACTTAGCCGGTCTGCCTGCTGTTTCCATACCAAGCGGCTTTAGTAACGGTTTACCGGTGGGGATGCAGTTAATTGGAAAGCCTTGGGCTGAGGGCACGTTGCTTCAGGTTGCTTCGTCCTTTGAGCAAGCCACTGATTACTCCCAACAACGTCCACAGCTTACAGTAAGGGGTGAACAGCGTGAGTAACCAAGAGCTGGAGACAGTCATTGGCCTGGAAGTGCATGTGGAGTTGTCCACCAACAGCAAGGCGTTTTGCCGGTGCAGCACTGTGTTTGGGGCACCGCCCAACACACAAGTTTGTCCTGTCTGCCTCGGTCTGCCAGGTGGTCTGCCGGTACTGAACAAGAAGGCGTTAGAGTATGCCGTTTTGGCCGGATTAGCTCTGAACTGCCAAATTGAACCGTCATGCCGCTTTGATCGGAAGAACTACTTCTATCCCGATTTGCCTAATGCTTTTCAGATTTCACAAGCCGACAAACCGGTGGCCAGAAATGGGTATATCGATCTTGTTGTTGACGGGCAAGAGCGAAGAATCCGGATAAACAGGGTACACTTGGAGGAAGACGCCGGCAAACTGGTACATAGCGGAGATGATATCGCTGCAGCCGCTACCAGCTTGGTAGATCTTAATCGAGCCGGAGTGCCTCTGATTGAGATTGTGAGCGAGCCCGATATTAGATCACCGGAGGAAGCCCGGCTCTATCTGAACAAGTTAAAGACTATTCTCCAGTACATCGATGTTTCTGACTGCAAGATGGAAGAAGGGTCGCTGCGTTGTGATGCCAATCTGTCGGTGCGGCCACGGGGCAGCAGTGTGTTCGGTACCAAGACCGAGATTAAGAATATGAATTCTTTCCGTGCTGTCTTTCGAGGCCTATCGTTTGAAGAAGAACGTCAAAAGGAAGCAATAGTAGCCGGTCAGGAGATCATACAGGAAACCCGGCACTGGGATGAGGCCCGGGGTGTAACTGTAGGTATGCGTACCAAGGAAGAGGCTAATGACTACCGCTATTTTCCGGACCCTAACTTACCGCCGGTAGTGATCGACCGCCAGTGGGTAGAAGAGTCAAAAGCCAGTTTGCCGGAATTGCCAGATGCTAGATTTGACCGCTTGGTAACAGAACATAATTTGCCGACCTATGATGCTGAGGTCTTAACAGCGTCCCGCTCGGTGGCCGATTTTTTCGATGACTGCATACGCCTGTTTCCGGATGCGAAGGCTGTTAGCAATTGGATTATGAGTGAGGTGCTGTGCCTGCTTAATATCGAGGGCAAGGAGATCCAGGACACACCGCTCACACCGGAACATGTGGCCAAGGTGTTACAGTTGATACATGACGGTACCATCAGCGGCCGGATAGCCAAGGATGTCTTCGAGGAGACCTTCCACAGCGGCCGTGACCCGGAAGCGATAGTGAAAGAACGTGGTTTGGTTCAGATCTCTGACACTGATGAGCTCAGCCGTCTGGTGGCCGAGGTGGTGGCGGCCAATCCCAATGTAGTGGAGGATTACCGCAACGGCAAAGACAAAGCTCTCGGCTATTTAGTCGGTCAAGTGATGAAGGCCACCCGCGGGAAAGCTAACCCACAGATGGTAAACAAGCTGCTGCGCGAAAAGCTGTAACCAGATTAGCGCATAGCTCTCCTCCGGTCGGGGAAAATCTAAGGCCGGAGGAGATTTTTTATGACGCAAGAGAATCCGGTACCGCCGGCGGCACTAAGCGGTGGGCAACGGTTGCGCCTCAAGCAAATACTTAATGATATTATCGACCAGTTGAGTGATCAATTGACTCAGATCGAGCAGACGCTAACCCAAGGAATTCCCGATTTAGCGGTTGGTTTGAGCAGCGCGCGCAATATGCGCGAGCTGGAAGCGGTGCTAAGGGAGTTGCTGGTGCGACAGGGCGGTGAGAGAAAGGATGTACTTCAAGAAGCATTGACTGCAGCCGCAGCTATGTCGTGGCAGGAAGAGCGGTCTTGGGCTCAAGCCCGTGAGCGGGCGTTGGAACAGGGCGTAGCTAGTCTATTGCAGGCGGCTTGGCTGGGAACAGCTCTAAAGAGACAAGCCTTACTGACCGAGGGACTTATGGCCGCCAAAGTCTTAGTGGATAGCGGGGAGGGCAAGGTAAGTGAAGGGTATAACTAAGTTTTTGCACTTGCATGTTTCGGATCTGTGGTTGGTTCTCAGAGCGGCTGTACTTTATGCCCTGTCGCTGATAGCTATTCGGTTGGTAGGCAAGCGGACTATCGGGCAGCTTTCTCCTTTTGATCTGCTGGCGATTGTGATCCTGGGTGCAGCGGTGGCTATTCCTATGGAGGATGAAAAGCTTCCCTTTACCCACGGTCTTATACCTATTGTGATGATTACTCTGATCAGCTGGCTAATTTCGAAAGTAATTCTGCGCAGTCGGCGGATTGAGAATGTCTTGCAGGGGAAGCCATGTGTATTGATTGAGAACGGTGAAGTTATAGTGAAGAACATGAAACAGGAGAGAATTTCCATGACCGACCTAGCCATAATGCTGCGGGAGAAGGACGTAAACAATATTCAAGATGTTCAGGAAGCTGTGTTGGAACCAAATGGGCTGCTTAGTGTAATCCTGAAGCCGGAATGTCAGCCTCTGCGGCCCAAGGACATCGGGATAACTACGGCTGAAGGAGTACATCCCACGGTATTGGTGATGAACGGCGAGGTGGTTTATGATAATCTGGATCGGATTCGGTTAGGTCTGCCGCAGCTCATGCGGGAGCTGGCCGAACAGGGCATCCGGAGGGTAGAAGAAATAAAAGCAGCCACCCTGGATGAAACAGGGAAGCTGTCGGTTGAGCTGCAAGAGGGGGGCGAACGCTAATGGATGACGATCAAAAGAAAGAGGGGGCTGGGCAGGCTGGGCCGAGTTCAGACGGCAAAGTCGATTGCTCTGCTATTGAGCAGGAGCTGGGTACCAGCTTAGGTCCTTTGCTGGATGCTTTTTCCTTGGGCTTGAGCGACCAGGGTGCGGCCGAATTAGCCGAAGTAAGTGAACATGATGTACAGGAGCTAAGGGCCAAACTAGGCCAAGTGGGAAGTTCGCTAGGGCTAAGTTTTAAGAAACCGATCTGCCAACAGAAAAAAGATCAGCCGGAGTAAACCTCTGGACTGTCTTCATAAGCCAGGAATCTATTGCATTAGAAGCTGGTCAAGGGTTGTTTTTAGATCAGCGGTCATTTGTTCAATGTTGGTGTAGGTTTGGCTGTCCAGCATAGCTCCTTGGACTTGAGCTAGAGCGGCAACGGCTTGTTGTAATCCTTGGGTGATTTGGTTATCGGTTTCACGGATTTGTTGGCGCAGTTGGCCTTCCACTTGTTCTATTTGAGTTTGATAGGATTGTACAGTGGGGAGAGTAAGATCGCTGTTGGCCAGCCCAGACTTAATTTCGGTTAGAACTTGTATAATCTGATCCAACCGTTGCCGATCCAATTTGGCGCTGGAGGCTTGGCTCAGGGTAGTTTGGTTATTTTGGTCAGCTTGTAGTTGCTGTTGGTGAACAGTGTCCAGTAGTTGATTAACCAGATTGACCAGGTAGCTCTGTTGTTGATTCATGGTCTGCAGCTCCTTCTGGTGGTAGTTTAAATTATCAGTGCCCGACAGTGATCGGAATTATCCACTGCTCCGGTTCTTGCTAATTGATAAGTGAACACAGTGTGGGTGCAGGTCTGAGTGAGCAGGAAACTGAGGGTCTAAGAACGAATAGATCCAAAAAGAGATAGGGGGCGACGTGGTCATGCTCTTATGGGAACAGAGCGGCAGAGTTAATACTGAAGCAACGGTAACGGCGGCTGTAACCAGGGCCAAAGAATTAGGGATTAAGCAAGTGGTAGTGGCCTCCAATACAGGGGCTACGGCCCGTAAGTTTCTAGAGTCAGGCTTAGACATAGTGTGCGTAACTCATCAGGTGGGATTTCGCGAACCGGGCGGCGATGAAATGCCGGCAGACGCAAGGCACGAACTGCAGGCAGCAGGAATAAAGGTGTTGACCACCACCCATCTGTTTCGGGGAGTGAATCGGGGAATCGTGCTGGCTCACGGTGGTTACGATCCTGGAATGGTGGTGTCTGATACTCTGCGATTATTCGGGCAAGGTACCAAAGTAGCGGTGGAAGTGGCCGTTATGGCCCTGGATGCCGGTTTGATTTCTCATGGCCACGATGTTGTTGCGGTGGGCGGCTCCAGCCGAGGGGCCGACACGGCTTTGGTGCTGCGTCCGGCCCATTCAGGCCAGTTCCTGCAAACGAAGATTCGCGAGATTATCTGTAAACCGAGGGGATGGGAGAGGTAAGAGTGAATAGGCCGCCACTGGCTAAAGGTGATTTAGTGCAACTAACCGTAGAAGATTTAGCGTCCAATGCAGAAGGAGTAGGGCGATTCGAAGGCTTCACAGTGTTTGTCCCTGGCGCCTTACCTCAAGAGACAGTTACAGCCCGGGTGATTTCGGTGCAAAAGCACTACGCCCGGGCGTTGCCCGAAGGGATTGTGCGTACGTCTCCACACCGATCGAATAGCAGCTGCCCCACCTATGACCGCTGCGGCGGCTGTCAATTGCAGCACTTAGATTATTCTGAGCAGCTGCAGTTTAAGCAACAGGTGGTAGAGCGGGCCCTTATCCATATCGGCAAGATGGACCGAGTACAGGTATTGCCCACCTTGGGAATGGACAGACCGTGGGCGTATAGGAATAAAGCCTCGTTTCCGTTGGCGGAAAAGGACGGCTTGGTGTCAGCAGGGTTGTTTGCGCCGCGGAGCCACCAAGTAATAGAGACGAAAGAGTGTTTGCTGCTGCATCCGAAGATAAATGTTGTCCTGCGGCAGTTTGTCTCAGCCGTCAATCAACTAAAAATCTCGGCGTACAATGAGACCAGCGGCAGCGGTCTGTTACGCCATTTGCTGGTTCGAGTAGCAGTGACTACAGGAGAGATTATGACGGTTGTGGTGACCACCGGTGCTGACAGGCCCCGGCTAACCCGGTTGGCCGAGAGGCTGGTCACCGACGTGCCCGAACTTACCAGCTTACTATTAAACATCAATGCCAAGCGAACCAACGTTATCTTGGGACCTAAATGGCAACTTCTCCACGGCAGACCTACAATCACCGATTACTTAGGCCCTTACCGATTTCATATTTCCGGGGGATCGTTCTTTCAGGTCAATCCCTTTCAAACTGTTCGCTTGTACGAACAAGTCCGGACCTATGCCGGGCTCACGGGGAAAGAAGTAGTTGTTGATGCTTACTGTGGTATTGGCACTATTTCTTTGTTCTTGGCCGAACAGGCAAAAGCCATTCATGGTATAGAAGTGATACCGGCAGCCATAGACGATGCCAGACGCAATGCCCGGGAGAACGGCATTGATAACGCTCGTTTTAAGGTGGGAGAGGTGGAAATGGTACTACCGGAGCTAAGAGCGCAAGGTATTCAGCCTGAGGTAGTGGTGCTCGATCCGCCGCGCCAGGGCTGCCGTCCGGAAGTCCTGGCGGCGCTGGCTTCGGCTCGGCCGGAACGAATTGTCTATGCTTCCTGTAATCCGGCTACCTTAGCGCGTGACCTGAGGGTCTTGACCGATGAAGGCTACCTAGTTCATAAAGTGCAGCCGGTGGACATGTTTCCCCAGACATATCATGTTGAGACGGTTGTCTTGCTTTCCAAGGGCGAGGTCGACTCGAAAAAGATTCGGGTTGAGTTCTCTTTGGAAGATATGGATATGTCCGAATTTCAGGATGGGGCAACCTACACGCAGATCAAGGACTATGTACTGGAACATAGCGGATTAAAGGTGTCTAACCTGTATATCTCACAGATTAAGCGGAAATGTGGGATTGAGGTTGGCAAGAACTACAATCTGCCAAAATCCGAAGATTCCAGACAGCCCCTGTGTCCGCCAGAAAAAGAGAAAGCAATCCGAGAAGCATTCAAATATTTTGGGATAATCTAACATCCCGTAAAATGGAGGTTTCTTATGGATAGATTGATTTCTTGTGAGTTTAACATGGATACCGCTTGTGTGGAGCTGAAATTCTTTGATGGCAGCATGATTGCCATTGATACCATCGCCGTGGAGAATGAAGTTGCTGACAATATGTATCAGCGGTCAGAGCTTGACTATCTGATTTACACTGACCCGATTGGATATGCAGACTTGATTTTGAACGGCAATCCTGAAACCTATTTGAAAACTGTAACTGAATATAAGCCTTTAGAAAGCTGATTATTTTGCCGCCCGTGGGAGATATCTCACGGGCGATTTTTATGAACAAAAACGCACATTTGTATTGACCGAATCGGTTATTCGTGATATAGTATAGCAAAATAACCGAATCGGTTATTTGTTGGAGGTTATTATGGAAAAATTTTTAGCACTTTCTGACGAAAAGCAAACCTTAATTAGAAATGCAGCACTATCTTGCTTCTCTCAGCATGGATACGAAAAAGCATCGATTAACGACATTGCAAAAATGGCGGGCATCTCTAAGGCATCCCTTTTTCAATATTTTGGTACAAAGCAAAACCTCTATGAATATCTGGTTGAACACAGCAGCACACAAATGAAAGCAGCTTATCAGGAACAGGCGTTATATGCAAACGCAGATTTCTTTGATCGTGTACAGCAAGCCATAATCATGAAGATAGATAATTTGAAAAAGAATCCCTATATCGCCGCTTTTATTATAAGTGTTGCAAAAGAGCCATCCATTGAAATTTCGGAGCACATTAAGGACTTAATGCAAGAAGGTGAAAAACACTCGCATGATCTGATGCTCCGTGATGCCGATCTGGTCAAATTCAAGCATCCCGAAGATGCGCCACTACTGTTCCGCACATTGATGCATATTGGATACGGTATTGTAGACGAGATTGAAGGTGTGTCAGATTTTGATAGAATCGTGTGCGAAATGGAGAATATTCTGAAAATGTTAAAATATCATTTCTACAAGGAGGAATATTTATTATGAAACAAGCGGTGATAATGTTAGATGGACTGACAAAAAGTTATGGAAAGCACAGAGGTATTGAAAATCTCACATATTCCGTTCTGCCGGGCGAAATCTTTGGTTTTATCGGTCCTAATGGTGCTGGTAAAACAACAACAATTCGCACTTTGATGGGCTTGCTCAAACCCACAAGCGGCAATGCTACGATTTTCGGCCTTGATTGTACGCAGCATGCTGCAGAAATCGCAAAGAACGTGGGATATCTTCCCAGCGAGAATTGCTATTATAATAATTTGAAAGTGAAAGAGCAGTTACAATATACTGCAGATCTGTATGGTGTTAACTGCCATGACAGAATAGAAGAACTGGCTGAGAGACTGAATCTGGATTTGTCCAGAAAAATCGGAGATTTGTCTTTAGGCAACAAAAAGAAAGTTGGCATCGTGTCCGCTTTACTACCTTCTCCAAAACTTCTGATTCTGGATGAGCCTACCAGCGGCCTTGATCCACTCGTCCAACAGACATTCTATGAAATTCTTCGAGAAGAAAACAGCCGTGGAACAACCATTCTGTTTTCCTCTCATGTGTTGAGCGAAGTGCAGAAGCTATGTGATCGTGTATGTATTCTGAGAGAAGGTCGTCTCATTGCTATACAGTCCATGAAGGAATTGCGTGAAAACGGGTATAAAAAGATTTCGCTTTCCACCGAGGAGCCTGTCCCTGCGCAGTTCTTCGACATCCCAGGAATTGCCAACCTGGAACAGAATCAAAATTCCATTTCTTTTATGTTTAATGGCAATGTTATGACCATCATGGAAAAACTACATAAACTACCTTTGGTTGATATTCTGATTGAAGAACCGTCTTTAGAAGAGATCTTTCTTCATTATTACGAATGAGAGGTGACACTATGACTGTATTTCATTATGAGTGGAAACGTAGTCGAAAATATATTCTGATTTGGGGTCTTTCCCTTGCCGTTTGTATTTTCTCTATGATACCTGTCTATTACAGCATGATTGAAACGCCAGAGCTTCTGCCTAAAAACTTTGCAGAGGGTGGATTCTTTGAAACTGTCGGCATCTCTCTCGCACTGCTCTTGGAACCTCTGGGAATGTATGGATTTCTTAATGCGTTTTTTGCTTTGGCAGGCGGAATTTTCGGGATGCACTTTGCCTTATCCCTGTTTACAAAAGAATGTACCGAAAACACAGCAGAATACCTGTTCACAAAACCCTGCGGGCGTATTCAAATTTATAAAGGAAAGGTGCTTTGTCTACTTGTCGGCACATGCATTACGAGTGCTGCATATATCCTTGCGTCTTTTATAGCAATGATTGTGTATGAATCTGGCTTCTCTATGTTAGAATTTATTCTGTTGGCTGGCTCCTTCCCACTTGTTACTTTGATTTTTGGAGGGATGGGAGTATTGTTAGGATGCTGGCATCCTAACAATCGTTCTCCTTTGCTGACAGCATCTTTGGCTGTGTTTATGGGATACTGTATTACAGCTTTTTCAAGAACGATTGGAAGCAGAATAATAAGTTACCTCTCTCCATTTTCGTTTTTTCATCCAGCTCACATTCATGAGAACTCTTTTTATGAATGGGATTATTTTCTGTGGTATGTGCTTCTACTCACTGTATTTTTCTTCCTGTCTCGTAAGATTCTGATGAAGAAAGACATTAAATTAGCAGTATAGGGGGGGAACAACATGATATCATTGATAAAAAAGGAACTGAAACTTACAAGGAAAATACTGTTGATATGGCTTGGAATAATCATTCTTCTTTGTGTCTTTGCGTACATAGAGTATCTTTCCTTAAAAGACAGCTTACCGATTCTGGTAGAAATGCTAAACGACTTTCCAAGAATTTTGATGGTGATGTTTGGTGTTAGTGAAGATCTTAACACTGCATTGGGTTGGTATGGCTGTATTTATTTTTGGGTGGCAATCCTCGCTTATTCCTATGCGATTTATCTGGGCATTTCAAGCATTGCAAAAGAAAAAACGCAAGGAACAGCAGAATACCTATTCACAAAACCTTTAGGCAGAAATCAGATTGTTATAGGAAAAGCTGCCGCCAACGTATGTAATTTATTTATTCTTGCAGCTGTCAGCGGTGTATGTAATTACTATACTGCAATCGCTCCTCTGGGTGGACTGGATCAAAAGAATGCGGCTCTGTTGACAACTGTTGGGCTTTTTCTGACGGAAATCATATTATACTCGATTGGTTTTTGGGTATCCAGTCTCTGCAAATCCTACAAACAGGCTATGCTTTTTGGCTTTGGCGCTTTAATAGTATTTTACTGTATTTATTTTGTGGCAGAATATTTGTGTATTCCGGCTCTGTTTTATTTAACACCTCTAAAATACTTTGATGTATATGCAGTGGCTAAAGATGGTATCTCCCTTATGTTCCTGCTGATTTCAGGGGTGATTACTTTCCTATCAATTTTCCTTGCAAAGAATCGGTGGGCAGGCAAAGAAATGTAATATGTTGTAGATAGTATTGTAGCTTCTCATATCTGTCATAATCTCAGAAACACAGGAGGTTTTTACGATGAAACAACTGTTTAGATGTGCAGACCACTACATTCAATCGAGAGATTGGAAAATGCTTACGGGTCTTAAATTCTGCCTTTGCTCCATTGGTATCCTGTTGGGAGTATTGGTTCCGGTCAAGCACAAAAAGACTGTCGCAGCCGGGGCTTTCGGTGTCTTTCTTGCAACCTACATCCCGCTGATGACAGACTTCCTGACATTTGCGGTAGATTTCTTCCGTCCCAAGAAAGAAACGGTAGAATAACCATGAACAGTGATATTCTTTTCTTCTTTGGGGAGCATATGGATGCTCTTCCCCTTTACGAACGACTGGAAGATCAGATTCTGACACAGATTCCGGAAGTAAAAATTAAGGTCGCAAAAACCCAGATTACCTTTGCTAACAAACGAGGATTCGCTTTTGTGTCCTTTAATCCCTGCCGCAAGGCAAAGAATCGGCCAGAAATCTGGATGACAATTACGTTCGGACTGGGTTATCGGATAGATTCTCCAAGAATCGACGTAGCGACGGAGCCCTATCCAAATCGCTGGACGCACCATGTGATGGTGGGAAATGTGGATGAAATCGATGTAGAACTGATGCGGTGGATAGCGGAAGCGGCAGATTTTTCTGCTAATAAGAGGTGACAATACGGAAAATAAAAAGATCTTTCCCATACTGATCGCCAAGGCGTAACAGATAATCACATATTGATTCTACATAGTCTGAAATCCCTCGAATAAAAACCGCTGTAATTATTCTTCCCGTGTAGGGTGGAAAATACAGCGGTTTTTCTTTCTATAGTTCAGCTGCCACAATCGTTTCCTTTGGCAGCTTCTCATTCTCACAGTTCAGAAGATAGACTATTGCCTTGTTCGCAAAGCGGTTTGTTTTCATCGTATCCCAATCGGCAAGCCGGATGATCTCCGCTGTACCATTCTCAAAATCCAATGAAATCTCGCCCCATTCGCCGTCGCAGTCTGCTTGATATTCATAGATTGCGGTGGCGATTTTCTTTTTGCGTTTAGTTTTGGATTTCTGTTTCAGCCGGACAGCATGGATAGCACCCTCGGCAACCAAAAACTCCGTCAGCTTGTCCACTGCTCTACGGTAGGCTCGCTCTGCACCGCTGGCTGTGCTGCCCTCAAACATCACAGCCAGTTCCTCAAAGGTGGGGCGGCCTTTCCATGAGCCGACACGCCCGCAGGTCATGCAGATCGCCAGCCGCTTTTCAAGCAAGGTCTGTTCCCGGTAGTTTAGCTTCTCAAATGCCCGCTGCACCTTTTCTGCCTGTATGCCATTCCAGAGAATATCGGCATAGTTCCAAGTATCATCAAGGGCAACATCTTCGCCTGTTTCTTCTCCGTCCTCGTCCGTCACATAGAATGGCTGCTGATTGCGGATGCCACGGACAACTTTCAAATATTCTTCCGCAAGGGCAAGGTCGCAGTTGTATTTCTTTGAAAACTCACTGACCGCATCCTTGGTGTTATGGTAGAGCCAAGCCATTGACCGCACCATTTTGTAATTGGTCAGAGAGGATACCGACCATTTTTCTTCGCCCATACGGAAACGGAGCATCGCATCCCGTATGAACGGGAAAATGTATGTAGCATACTCCGCACCCTTGGCAGGATCATAATCCATCAGCTTTTGGAGCATTTGCTCCCGACAGGATAGCTTTATATCTATAAATCGATCTGTGTCGTACAGATCGCCGCCATCCACACCGAGAAAGCCTTTGATGCGCTTGTTGAGCTGTGGTTCGTAGTGGTGCAGGAAGAACGAAAAATATAGCAAATTCTTTTCCTGCAATGCAGACAGAATATGTTCATTTGGATTGCTAACCGTTGGCGGTTCCGGCTCCAGTTGGAAGATGCGCTCTGCCACATAGGGAATGAGACCATCACCGTGCGGATTGACTTGGTGCTTCGGTATGTATCCGGTCATATTCCATGTAAAATCATTCAGCATAGCGCACCTCCCTTCACTTTAATAACGTTTATCAATCTCCAGAAAACTGAAATTCACGTTATTTCTTCAAGGCTTTGTTTTATAATTTTTTCAATTATTTTAATCGGTAATTCTTTCTCATAGGGCAGATAGACTGCATTTTTCCTTATTGTAAAAGCACTTAGTTGTGACTTGAATATTTCTAAAACATTTGTATCTACGTAAAGGCTAATATGTTTATTACAGGCAGCAAAAGATATTGAGAACTTGTCTTTCTTATATACTGGCATACTCCAAGCAATCTGTTCCTTAACTGCTGGAACACAACGAAGAATTAGATTTCTTAATTCCACAACATACGCTCTCGCTTCTGGAATCTGTAATTCAATATATTCATCTACACTTTCAGGAGCCTTGCCGCAATAGTGACTTTGATTTGTCCTTTTAAACTCCCTTCCGCATTTTGGACAAGTCCACATACTAAAACCTCCTCAATATCAATTATTACTTTCTCAATATTTTCTCCATCGGTTTTCCTTTTGCTAACTCGTCAATCAGCTTGTCCAGATAGCGTATTTCCTGCATTAGCGGTTCTTCGATTTCTTCTACACAAACTCCGCAGATTTTCCCTGTAATCAGTTTTCGATTAGGATTAAGCTGGGGAGCATTCAAAAAGAAGTCTCCATATGCAACATCATGTATCAGAAAATCATTCACTTGATCTTTACTATACCCTGTTAACCAGCAAGTAACTTGATCTACTTCCTCTCTTGTTCGTCCCTTTTTCTCACACTTTGTAACAAGAAGTGGATAAACCTTTGAAAAGGACATTTTATAAATTTTATCGTTTGCATTTATTCCTTCCATGGATATACCTCCAAATTCAAATTCTCTTTAGGGCTTCTTTTTTCAAAGCAGCCTGTTCCATTTCTTTCTCATAAGCTCCTTTGGCATAAGCGACATTGCTTTTTGCCCGGAGCATCTTATCTTTCGCCAGTTTCTTCATAACCTCCGCTACGTCATCGTCCAGTTTGCCACGCTTGATATAGCGGTTTATGGTATTCAGCCGCTTTTCGTATATCTGGATAACCGGATGATCGTCTGCAAGCTCTCGCTGTTCTCTGCCTTTCAGATTGCCGATTTGCCGACAGGTGCGGTGCAGCTTGTCCTCCGGTGCATAACCGCCGCAGTATTTTGTGTGCCTTGCATTGGTGGTCAAAAACCATTTGCCACAGATTTTGCATTTCTTCGGTGCATGACCGACACATAAGCCCTCAAAGAGATCAGACCGGAACATCCCCACAAAGGAAACATAGTGCATCCGCTTGACCAGTTTTGCCACATCCTCACCGGGACGGATGGTGGATACATACTGAACAGACTGATTGGACACAGACATCCAGGCATTGCCCTCCGTGATGGAGAACTCCGGCGGGAAATAGCTGCCGAACATCTTTGCAAAGCCCTCTGCGGTGCGGTCTGCTTCATTGCTATCCGACTTTTCCGCAAAATCAAGCATTGCCTTTTGGTATTCTCCGAGAGAGAATGCCAGATGCCCGAAAACCGCAGTATAACGTTCAAGTAGTACTGCATCTTCATATTTTACGAGGTCTTCAAGCTGCATTGTGCCGCTGTTCGCTTTTTGGACACACTCTAAATGGCTCAACGCACAATCCGTAGTAAAGACCCTTTCTATCCGTTCTCTGTGTTTTGGAACATCCATATAGGAGAATGGCGGCGTTTTACTGAGAATATCCAGCATTGCCAGAGCAGCTTCCCTTACCATAGGAAAGAGTGCCGAAGCATCCTGTTTCGCATTCATCGCCCCAAGCATAAGATTGATTTTCTCGCATTGCTCGTTCATTTTAGAAATGGTATCCGCAGGAACATTCAGCGCATCACAGGCAAGAGTACCGATAGGAAATGTTTTTCCCTCATATATGACCGTATCCTGCCAAAAATCCAATGTCATAAGTTCTTGATTCATGCTTGCCCTCCTGTCCTGTTTTTTCACTTTTCTAATTATACCATGCAAATGTGAAGGAATCTACATCATCAGATAAGTTGTCCTGTTTTTTGAAACGGGGTTGTCCTGCTTTTAGCCTGCTTTTTTCCAAATCCGTCATAACCATAGTAGAAAGGGCGAAGCACCTGCCAATCACGGCGGGTGCTTCGTGCTTTCCAGACTATTATGAACGGAGGTTTTTCTATGACAATCTATGAAAACATCAAGGCGGCAATCAGCGTAAAGCAAGCCGCCGAACACTACGGGCTGAAAGTCAACCGCAACGGCATGGCTTGCTGCCCGTTCCACAATGACAGGCATCCGAGCCTGAAGCTGAATGAAGATTATTTCTTCTGCTTCGGCTGCGGAGCCAAGGGGGATGTAATTGACCTTGTGGCAAGGCTGTTCAATCTGACGAGTTTGCAAGCGGCACAAAAGTTGGCTGCGGACTTCGGGCTTGACCCGAAACCACCCACTGCCGCAGCTATGGTCAAGCCAAAGCGCCCCCATATCCGACAGTTCCGGGAGGATGAAATGCTTTGCTTCCGTGTGCTGACGGATTATCTGCATCTGTTGGAGAATTGGAAAGTGCTGTATGCACCCAAAACACCGGACGAGCCTTATGATGACCGTTTTGTGGAAGCCTGCCAGATGCACTGCCATATCGAATATATGGCAGATGTGCTTACCGTGGGTGATCTGGAAGAACGGGTGGCATTGGTGGACAAGCTGATGCAAGATGGCAAAATTGCTTTTCTGCAAGAGTACACCGCACGAAAGAAAAAGGAGGTGGCGCACCATGGCGAAGAAACGGAAAATGCCTGATATGAACTTGCCTGTCTGGTTTGAGGGGCAGAACATCAACGAAGCTCTGTTTTGTGAAGAATTTCTGCAAGAGCGCAGAATCATCTTTGCAAACAGAGCTTTCTTTACGCCCAATGGACGGGTAACGGATGATATTGTCCTGCGGGGAGAGGTCTACGAAAAGCTGAAAAGCTACACCATCAGCAGCGTACCGCAGAAGATCAAAAACATCATGGAATTGCTGAAACTGGAAGCAATGGTTGAGGATCTTCCTCCCCAGCCTGACCGCCTCCATGTTGCCAACGGAACACTTATGCTGGATGGAAGATTTATCGAGGGGAAACAGGAAATCGTACAGAGCCGCTTGCCTGTTTCCTACAATCCAGATGCTTCTGCGCCTGCCCTGTGGCTGAACTTTCTGGACGGTCTGCTGTACCCGGAGGACATCCCCACCTTGCAGGAATTTATCGGCTATTGCCTGATTCCCTCCAACAAGGGACAGCGCATGATGGTGATTAAGGGCAACGGCGGCGAGGGCAAATCTCAAATCGGTTCGGTGCTTTCTGCTATATTCGGTACGAATATGAAAGACGGCAGTATCGGTAAGATTTCTAAAGACCGCTTCGCCCGTGCTGATCTGGAACACATCCTGCTGTGTGTGGATGATGATATGTGCATGGAAGCTCTGCGTCAGACCAACTATGTAAAATCCATTGTGACAGCGCAAGGCAGAATGGATTTGGAGCGAAAGAACAAACAGAGTTATCAGGGCTGGATGTTCTGCCGATTACTGGCATTCAGCAACGGCGATCTGCAAGCCCTGTATGACCGCAGCGATGGGTTTTACCGCAGACAGCTTGTGTTGACTACCAAGGAAAAACCCGTAGGCAGAGCCGATGATCCCGACCTTGCAGAGAAAATGAAAGCCGAAGCCGAGGGGATTTTCCTTTGGGCGTTTGAAGGCTTACAGCGGCTCGCTGCCAACAACTTTAAGTTTACGGAGAGTGACCGCATCCGTGCAAACCGGGAAGCGGTCAAGCGTGACAATAACAACATTTTTGACTTCATGGATTCCGAGGGGTATATCCGGCGCAAAGCGGATGCTTCCATCAGTTCCAAGGACTTCTACGCTATCTATCGCCTGTGGTGCGAGGAAAACTCCCTTGCCCCTCTGAAAGCCCGCAGCTTCAGCGATGCCATGGTTGCCAATGCGAAGAAATTTAATTTGGAGCATTGCAACAACATCACTAATTCTGCCGGACGGCGGGTATGGGGGTTTATGGGCGTGGAAGCTGTGGCACGACCTAATATAAACGGGTTTTACGACGTTTCGCCATGTACGTACGTACCGGAGGAATGGCAGGACTGATTCCTGTCTTTCATTTTCTGTATGTATGTACGCAGTGTTTTGCCCGTTTTTCTTTTTTATAGGAACAATCAGCGGTCAGAATTGAGCTGTTTTCGGGCATTGAAAATCAATGGTAATGAAAACAGCAAAGTTCTTGACCGCAGAACGAAACCATTTCACCAAATCGTGCTTCTCCAAACCATGCACCCGGTTCACGGAACAGTAGGTGTTTTCACTGTTCCAGACCAAACCGCATGGAACAGTAAAGTGGGATATATGCCTATATGGACAGAGTATCGCACCCATAAAATTAAAACGATTTAGGAGAAAGCAGATTTTTTACTGTTCGGTGCATCTGCTCCGCTTTGGAGAGTAGCCTTTGCACCAAACCACAAATCAAAAATATGGAGGATTTTTCAATATGAATGTACGCAACGAAATAAAGGCACAGATCATCCGTGCTGGGATGACCATGCAGGAAGTTGTTGACCTGCTCTCGGACGAATACGGTTGGAGCGACAGCGTTTCCAACCTGTCCGCAAAATTACAGCGGGAAAGCATCCGATACAAGGAAGTATTGGAGCTTGCCGATGTGCTGGGATACGACATCGTATGGCAGCAAAGACGGGAGAAATGATGCCCCGGCAGCAGCCCCTCGCTTCTCCCGTCCCCATAGGCGCACCGCAGTGCTGCCTATGGATGGCAGTGAAAGATACGGTTTTCGCTGCCACCGTCTGCAAGAGGAAGTTCGCCGGAACAGCTTCATGCAGACGGGCTGACCATAAGAAAAGTTGCAGACATTTTCGCCTTGGTCAGCAGAGGT